>ERZ507003.20-NODE-20-length-155529-cov-11.605748_pt1 | contig 155529 bp, 129 predicted proteins | sample MGYA00513166_ERZ507003 | MGnify/ENA metagenome assembly ERZ507003
AAATACCACTCATACGGAATTTGTCCTGATCTTCCAAATAGGAACCATCACACCATTTCATTACCAACACTGCCACCGTATTCGTTCCATCCTGAAGTACATCGGTAACATCAAACTCACTGGTCATATGTGAAACCTGGCTGTATCCTATGTAAGAGCCATTGATCCATACATAAAAGCAGCTGTCTACTCCTTCAAAGTTCAAAAAAGCTTTTGATGCTTTCTCATCTCTGCTGTACTCAAAATTATGTACATAAGCTCCACACGGAATATCCTGTGGCACATATGGTGGATCAAACGGAAACGGATACCGGATGTTTGTATACTGGTGTGTATCATATCCTGCCATCTGCCATACACTTGGAACCTGAATCTCATCAAAATTTTCTGTATCATAATTCTTCTCAAAGAAAGAATCCTGAATGTCATAGATGCTGTTAAAATACTGGAATTTCCAAGTTCCATTCAATAACTGCATACGATCTGATTCTTCTCTGTGTTCCACCAAGTTATCCATTCTTTTGGATGCCGGAATATAATAGGCTCTGGCTGGCATTGTGTTTTCGTGCAGTACGCTTAGATTTTCATAATAACGTGGTACGATCATAAATAACTCTCCTCCAATACATATACTTTTTTGTTCTTTGTTTCCCTAAAGCAAACCTTATACTTTACTTTTTTGTTTACGTTCCTTAGTTATGCTATATATAGCTTATCCTAATCCGCAAAACATGTCTATAAATTGGATTAGACAAAATATGCACTAAATGATACAATGATAAAAAGTGCGAAAAGAGGTGCTGTCCTATGTATTTGAACACCGGTTATTTGAACCACTCACATATGGATTTCAAAGACAAAAGTCGTCCGCTGATTGTAGGTAGCTGTGGTACTTACCGTCTTTCCAGACATCCCAAACTTCCTACCTACCGTCCAAGGGGTCGTCTGGATTATCAGATTATATATATCACTGCTGGTTGTGGGCATTTTCATTTTGATAATGTAAATAACGAAACGATTGTTCCAGCCGGCAACATTGTACTGTACAGACCGAAAGAACTTCAGAAATATGAATATTACGGAGAAGATAAGGCAGAAGTATACTGGATTCACTTCACAGGAAGCAATGTGAAAAATATCTTACGTCAATATGGATTTCAGGATAAAGAACGTGTCTTTCAAGTGGGTACATCTAATGAATATGAACAAATTTTCAAGCGTATTATTATCGAGCTCCAACGCTGTCAAGATAATTATGAGGAAATGCTCGTCCTTTTGCTACGTCATCTTCTGATCAGTTTCCACCGGGAACTGACAAGAGAGCACATATTAAAAAATGAATATCTTGATCATGAGATGGATAATGCTGTTACCTTTTTCAGTGAAAACTACAATCAAAATATCAATATTGATGATTATGCTGCCTCACGAGGCATGAGTGTCAGCTGGTTTATCCGAAATTTCAAAAAATATACCGGTTCTACACCAATGCAATTTATTGTGGGAATCCGCATCAACAATGCTCAGATGTTACTTGAAACAACAACTTATTCCATCAATGAGATTTCTAAGATTATCGGATATGATAACCAGCTTTATTTCAGTCGGCTTTTTCACAAGTTGAAAGGATATTCGCCGAGAGAATACCGAAAGCTGAGAAACAAATTCTGAAATCCACAAAGAGGATACCACCGAATTATCAAAACAATGATTTGTGATATCCTCTTCTCACTTTTGCTATTCTTATTTTACAAACTCAGCCGAATAATAATACATATACTCATTATCTGTATCTATGTATTCTCCTGTAATGTCCTGTATCGGCAACGAACTCACTCCTTGTTCGCCATAGATCAGTGCTGCCAATCCTTGCTCTGTTCCGTACTCTATCGTGCTTTTGTTCTCTATAGAGGTCGCAGATCTTCCATAATATTCTCTGTTTGCAACACCTTCCAAGATTGGCGTTTCTGTCATATATTTTGAATATTCATCTGCTGCAATAAGCTTTGCAGTAAAATTATCAAAATCCGGAGTGATGACAATCAATCCATTTTTTGCAGATTTCACGTCCTCATAGGAAAGTTCCAAAACTCGTTTATGAGAAACTCGTTTTCCAGAATGATATTCTGACAAGTAAACGTATAATGCTTGAAATGTATCTTTTGAATTGTATCGAAACATCATGGTTCCATCAATTCCGGACAACAATTCAGCCGTTTTCATTTCTACACTATCCGGGTCTACTGCTTCTATATAATTTTGTGGTTGCCGCAATTTATTACATACCATGATTCCAAGAGTAATAGCAAATACTCCCACAGCAATAAGAAGTATAGCAATAATCTTCTTTAAATAACGCTGTTTATGACTACTATCTTTTGATATCTGTATCAGTGTATCTTCCGATTTTTTTTCTACATTAGTTACCTCAATATCTTCACCTGCCAAAAATTCATTTAGACTGATGCCTAATATTTCACATAATTCTAAATACACAGACACATCTGGTAAACAAATCCCACGTTCCCATTTGGAAACTGACTTATCACTCTTACCCAGTTTCTCAGCAAGCTGTTTTTGAGTCATACCAAGTTTTTTTCTTTTTTCTGCAATATAGCTTCCGATTTTCACAAGGTCCATAAATACTTCCCCCTTTCAAAATTATAGTATCTATTTTGTCCCAAAAAGTACACCCCTTAATGGTAGAATCGTATTATATAGGCAGAATCTCATCCAATTTCATAAAATAAAAAGGACGCTGTATGCTCTCGTTTCTTTCGGGGCTACAGCGTCTTTTCTGCTTTCACGGCTCGCGCAGACCGCAGGGCAGTCAAACAGATTTTTCAGCAGACATAGTTTAAGCCCGATCGATTGTTTTTTCTCTCGACCGGGCTTTTAATGAATTTCCAGTAATTTCATTTTATACACCTGCTGCTTTCATTGATTTCGGGGTATTTCGTTATGTTCCTTTTGGACCGTACCTCCTGGATTTTTTTGTTTTTATTTTTTCCCTATGGGCCTCTGCCTTTCATTGGAATCATCTCCTTTAGGTTCTATATGTAAACTCTTCAGAGATTTTTTTGATGTTCAGATTAACTATGCCATTGGACTATACCTCTTACTTTCTTAGATTTTGTCTTGATGTTTCTTTTTCGTTTTTATTTTTGTTCTCTTTTCTTTTGTTGATCTTATATTAACTCATCTTCTCCGTTTTGTCAATACTTTCTTTTAATTTATTTTACATTTTATTATTTTCAGAATATTATGACATCAAGATCGAAAGATCAGAAACCTGATGCAGTCTCACTTACAAAGAGGCGGCCGCAGGCTTTCGCAAAATTCAACCCCCGGCTTTTTTTGACCCACCGCAGGGCGATCCTGCTCCCTCCGGAACTCCACAGAATCTTCTTTCCAAAAGAGGAGAACGAAAGACTCCGCTGTCTTTGCCTTTCGCAAAGTCCAGCGGAGCATTTTTCCTATATTCTTTCTTCTCTTCTTTATTTCTTATTTGCAAAGTTCTTCGGCCAGTGCCTCGATCTCTTTTACGTTCTCTTCCTTCACAGCGGACATTACTTTTACATTATTCTCTGTCCAGGTGATATTTTTGCTCTTCTCAAACATACCTTTCATCACTTTCGCTGCGGTCGGTGCCCAGCTTCCGTTTTCGATCAGACCGATGGTGCGGTTCTGGAAGCTGCGCTCTGTCAGACGGTTGATGAAATCCTGCATGAACGGGTAAATGCCTGCATTGTAGGTCAGCGTTGCGAGAACCAGCTTACTGTAACGGAAAGCATCCGCTACGGCGGCAGACATATCGTCTCTTGCCAGATCGTAAATAACGACATTCGGACAGCCTTTTTCTTTCAGCTTAGCCGCAAGCAATTCGGCAGCTTTTTTTGTATTGCCGTAAACAGAAGTATAGGCAACTACAACGCCTTCTTCTTCCGGACGATAAGAAGACCAGATATCGTATTTTTCAATGTAGTGGCCAAGATTTTCCGTCAGAACCGGACCGTGCAGGGAACAGATTTTCTGGATATCCAGCGTACCTGCTACTTTCAGGAGCTTCTGTACCTGCAAACCGTATTTTCCGACGATGCCGATGAAATAACGGCGTGCTTCGTCATCCCACGGTTCCTCGCGATCGAGTGCACCGAATTTTCCGAAGCCGTCTGCTGCGAACAGAACCTTGTCGGTGCTGTCGTATGTAACCATAACCTCCGGCCAGTGTACCATCGGAGCGAACACGAAGGTCAGAACGTGTTTTCCGAGCGTAAGGGACTCGCCATCCTTTACTTCCAGTTTCTTTCCGGCGAGATCCATCTTTGGGAAAAAGTTTTTCATCATGGCAAAGGTTTTTGTGTTTGCAACAACGGTTGCTTCCGGATATGCTTTTACGAAGTTTTCAATATTCGCAGAGTGATCCGGCTCCATATGCTGTACGATCAGGTAATCCGGTTTTCTGCCATCCAGTGCTTTCGCAACATTTGCCAGCCATTCATCCGCAAAGTTTGCATCTACGGTATCCATAACTGCCGTTTTTTCATCGAGAATTACGTAAGAATTATATGCCATGCCGTTCGGCACTTTGTACTGACCTTCAAACAGGTCTACCTGATGATCGTTGACTCCCGCGTAGATAATATCCTCTGTAATTTTCATAAAAATCCATATCCTTTCCATCTTGTTTTTTCCTGCCCGGAACCTGCTCCGAACCGTATATTTTTATATTATCCTATGATGGAGGAAAAAGCAAGGAAAAAGCAAGGAAAAATAGTAAAGATTACTATTTTTACTTGCTTTTCTCCGTTCACACACACGATATCCCTTTTCCACAGCTTGCAAATCATCACAATACTTCTATTTTGCAGGCATGTTCTTTTGTTTCTTTATCATAACTGATTCCAACCGCCACTCGCAAAAGCAAGTGCAGAAAGATTCCGAGCGTACATGCTGATACTATGAGTATAGTCTTTTTCTGTGGGAGGCGCAAGAATGGAATCCCGTTTCTCACTTCTTATTTATTTTCCGGGAAAACAATCTCTTTCTCTGGTACGCCTTCTGATTTGATGACGTAGCCGTCAACATCATCAAAATGAATCTTGTACTGATATTCGCTTTCACGTCCCTCTTTTGCGTCATCGGCATCAGCGTAATAGGTAAGGCGAATTTCGAAAGTATTTTTGTTTCCTTCGCGCCAGGACTCATCGCCGATCAGCCAGTCGTTTTCGAGGTTTTTGTTTCTTTTCAGCAGCACCTCGGCGTACTGCTGTGCGCCTCTCCAGATTCCTGTGTTTTTGTACCGGTTCTGCATGGTGTTCTGATACTGCCACAGTGTTACAAACATGATCGTCGCCATAATTGCCGTGAAAAGAACGGTTTTGCATTTCTTTTCTTTTTTCTGTCTCTGCCGGCGGATACATCGAATGGTTCCGATCATCATCATTACCAGAACAAACAGATACCACAGGGTCCAGAAGATCTGCTCTTTTCGTTCCAGACCGCCGGGAATGAATTCTGCCAGCTGATCGCCCCAGACGAAATTTACCAGGGATGCCAGAATGCCGATAGACAGAATGGATGCTGCCCCATAGACTTTCCGGCTTTCTTCATCATCGAGGTTCTGGAAGAAATACCACAGCGATACAAACGCTGCTGCCACCAGACCGCCTAGAATCAGGCCGCCGCCCACGTTTACGATCTTTGCCGCCCACGCTGCCGCTGCCACACCGATCACCAGAAATCCCGCGATCACGTTTGCGTTCCGGTCCTGTTTTTTCTGCTGCCTTGAAATGTCACCTGCGTTCTGCAGCATTTCGGCCACCTCCTTCTGAGTATACTGAATTTCCGGCGCCGCCTCTTCCTTCGCCTTCTCCTGCCGTTCGGAGCGCATCAGTTCCAGCACAGAAATCCCAAGTGCCTGAGCCAGCGGCTCAATCGTCTGGATATCGGGAAAGCCAAGTCCCCGCTCCCACCGGCTGACGGCTTTATCCGTCACATGAATCTTTTCCGCAAGCTCTGCCTGCGTCATCTTTTTCTCTTTTCGCATTCCGGCAATAAACCGCCCGAACTCTTTCGCTTCCACGTCGTGTCCCTTCCTCCTGCTGTTCCCGCACCGTCTCATGTTGCCCAGCGGAGCGTTTTTACAGTCTCAGAATAGGCGAAAATAGGCTGTTTTGTCAATCTACGAATCCTTTACCTGCGTTTTTACGCCAAAAAATCCCCGATTCAGCACAAAAGTGCCAAATCGGGGATCTTGTATTTTCCTGTATTTACAGCCCGATCATATTTGCAAACAATACGATCAGCGGAATGGCAATGATGGTTCTCTCCAGAAAGATCACCAGCAGTTTCCAGAAATTCAACGGAATTTCACTTTTGATAAACGCCGGGGCGGGAACTTTTTGTTAAAAATATCGGAATCTGCCGAATTCTGCGATTCCCCCTGCTTCTTTCGTTGCATAGGCAAACAGTCCAACTCTGCATCCTGTGAAATGATCCATTTTGAAATAGAGCTGATGCCATGGTCCGATCTGTTTCCATTTTTCATCGCTCCAATATAAAAACCGGACTTTATCGTGCTGGTTCTGGAAATCTGCTTCCAGCCGGATTCTTATTCTCGATGATTCAACCGCCACTGCTTCCCATTCGATTTCTTCGCTGTTGCCCTGATTTCCTTCCAGGCTGTCATTTTCCGCTTCGAGAGATCTCATAACCAGAAACATCCGTCCATCACGCTTTGTAACTGCCGCCATGCCGTAACATCCCTGTAATGCACACATACCTGCATAATCTCCGTCCTTCAGTCTTTCCGCATCAACGGTTACTTCTGTTATGCACATCGGAAACTTCATCCTCTGGGTGATCGTATTTACTGCCTGCGTGACATTTTTGCACTGCTTTTTACAGCTCATTCGGAGGCACCCTTTTTCTGCATCATTCTCAATCCAGGAAAGTTCCGGTTCGTGATTGAACTGCCAGCAGCTCTTCCATCCAAACGTTCCAAACAGCCGTTTCTGGTCCGGATTCCATTCTGAAAAATCATCACTCTCCACAAGCGAATGATACTGTTCCTCCGGTCTTGTGCTTTTTGTTTCCACTTCACAGAGTGCCCTTCCCGAATCACCCAATACCGGATAATTTTCTTTTATGATCTGCTCTTTTTGTTCGCCCGGCGCCGGCATATAGGTAACTCTGACATTTTTCTCCCATTTTACTGGCACAAGAACCGGGATTCTGCCGACAGCACCTCTGTCCTGGAAAAGTACGGCGTACCATTTATGATCCGGCGTATCCACAATTCCTCCCTGCGCAACGCCCTGGCCGCAATACCCCATGGTATCACACAACACATCTCCGCCTCTAAATTCTCCCGTCAGGCTGTCTGATACATAGCATGCCTGCGTCCGCATCCACCTGTCCGGAAGGGAATGAATCAGGAATAAATAATACATTCCATTGATTTTATAAAAATGACTTCCTTCAAAACCAAGCCCCGGATTCCGACTATCACTGACCAGAATCCGATCCAGTCCGCCTTCCTTTGGACCGCTCAGATCTTTTTTCAATTCCTGCAGACGAATATTTCTATTGCCGGAAACAATATAAACATGATCATCCTCAAACAAAAGTGAGCAGTCATGATAAAAGCCTTCTATGATGCGTTTTTCCCATGGTCCTTCGATATCATCAGCAGTATAAAGGTATGTTTTTCCGGTATCATTCGCCACAAAGCAAATATAATACATCCCTTTATGGTATCGGAGCGATGCGGCCCACATGCCTTTTCCATAGCAGTTTTTCTCACCAACAAGCCTCTGTTCCTCTGTGCTGTCCAGTCTTTCATACACATAGCTCAGATGTTCCCAGTGAATGAGGTCATACGACCGCAGAATCTCACACCCCGGCATAAAGTGCATTGTAGTGCTTACCATGTAATACGTATCATCTACCCGGATGACATCTGGATCCGGATAATCCAGTTCTGTAATTGGATTTTTTCCTGCTATCTTCATATGCTCTCTCCTCATATAATATTTCAGGGTCATGCCAAAACAGCATGACCCTGGATAAAATGCAGTATCTTTATTCTTTTACTCCGCCAAGAGTAAGCCCGGCAACAAAGTATTTCTGTAAAAATGGATAAATACAAATAATTGGAAGCATGGTAATAATGGTTGCTGCTGCACGGACCGACGTCGGTGTGACCGAACCGGCTGCATTTTTCATTGCTTCCACAGAGGTTCCCTGATTCGTAACCGATGATAAGAGTTTCATAAGCTCATACTGAAGGGTCGTCAGATTGCTGTTCATTCTGTTGTACAGCATCGCATCAAACCAGGAGTTCCACTGTCCTACCGCCACAAATAATGCTACGGTTGCATATACCGGCTTACAGAGCGGTGAATAAATCTTCAGAAAAATCGTGGTATATCCTGCACCGTCAAGCTGCGCGGACTCTTCCAGACTGTCGGAAATTCCGTTCATATAGGTACGGATTACCAGCATATTGAACGCACTGACCATTCCAGGAATTACATATACCCCGAAACTGTTTGTCAGGCCAAGTTGTTTGTACAGCAGGAATGTAGGAATCATTCCACCGTTGACATACATGGTGATAACCCAGAATAAGGATAATTCTTTTTTAAACAGAAAGCGTTTTCTGCTTACAATAAACGCCAGGATTGCATTTGCTACCAGTGCCAGCAGCGTTCCGATGATGGTTCGCGCCACTGTGATATATGCGCCCGTGATCAGGTTATCCTTCTGAAGAACGGTGATATAGTTTTTCCATGTGAATTTTCTTGGCAGCAGATAAATTCCTCCGCGAAGGGCATCTGTACCATCGTTTAATGATATTGCCAGTGTATTTAATACCGGATACAGTGTAATGACTATAAACAGTACCATGATAATACCATTTATTATCGGAAACAGATCCAATTTTCCGGTCTTTTTTCCAGTTTTTTTTGCCATGATGAACCTCCTTAGAACAATCGCTCTTCGCCATTGCGTTTTGCAATCTGGTTTGCGATCATAATCAGTATAATGCTGACTGCACTCTTGAAAATACCTGCTGCCGTACCGATTGCATAATCGCCCTGGCTGATACCCCATTTCAATACGTAGATATCAATGGTCTGTGATACTCTCTGTACCAGGCCGTTTCCTAAAAGATACTGAATTTCAAATCCGGCATTCAAAACGTTGCCTACGTTCATCAGGAGAAGAATCATAATGGTCGGTTTGATTCCAGGAAGTGTCACGTACTTAATTTTATTCCACCTTCCGGCGCCGTCTATGGATGCCGCCTCATATAAAGATGGATCAATTGCTGTGATTGCTGCCAGATAAATAATGGCATTCCAGCCGGTTTCCTTCCACACATTTGCAAAAGCAACAATAGGCCAGAAGTAGCTCGTATGTGCAAAAAAGTTAATTGGCTGTTTGATGATATGCAGATTCACCAGAACTTCATTTACAATACCAGTTCCGGAAAGCATATCATGCAGAATACCGGTTACAATAATCCACGAAAGGAAATGCGGCAGATAGGAAATGGTCTGAACCACTTTTTTTCCTATATGGCTTCTGATTTCATTTAATAAAATTGCAAACGCAATTGCCGTTACGAAAGTTACAACAAGATTGATAACTCCCATTGCCAGAGTATTCCGGATAACACGGATAAACGTCATATCTGAGAACAGTGTCCGGAATTTTTCTAATCCTACAAACTCTGAATGCAGGATTCCTAGTTTCGGTTTGTAGTTCTGAAATGCCATTGCCCAGCCAGCAAGCGGAAGGTAATAGAAAATCACACCATATGCTACGATAATTGCTGCCCAGAAAAGCAGGACTTTCTGTCTTTTGATTTCTTTCCATGTGATTTTTGTTCTGGGCTCTTTTGTTTTTGATTTTGTTCTCGCTAAAGACATGACCTCACTCCTTAAAAAAACGGGCAGATGAAATTTTTCACATCTGCCCGCTTCAAAATTTCATTTTTTATTTGAACTTCGCTGCCTGCTCCATTCTTGTGTCTAATTCAGTCTGCAGTTCACTGATAAAGTCTTCCGGGTGGCATGCATTGTAAGCATCCATGTAGGTATCCCATGCCGCGTCAAAATCTTTTGCCATAACAACCTGCGGAAGCTGCTCATGTTTTACATCTGCAATTTTGTTCCATGCAACTCCGCCAGGTGTATCTGTTGTGAAATTGTTAGAGAAGGACCACATCGGATACCAGTCTCCAGGTGCCTCATTTGTTCCAAGCATCTCAACATAAGTCTCAACACCATAAGCCTCAAAGGTTTCTTTTACATCCTGATTTAATCCATCAAAGAACTCACTTGCCTGTCCATCCGGTTTATTGGCGTTAATTCCATCATCACTGGTTCCAGTGTACTGTGGGAAGTAGGAATATGGGCAGGTATGAGATGCTTTGTACGCGGTATCAGACTGTTTCGTCCGCTCTTCCTCTGTTCGGTAGAATTCTCCGTTTTCATCCACCTCATAATCGGTACCCTCTACACCCCAAAATCTGAGATTGTGAATATCCTGATCCAGAAGATCATTTACAAACTGTAATGCTCCTTCCACATCTTCACAGCTTGTTGTAATTGCAAGACCGCTCGACTCATTAAATGCCCCGCCTGAATTGTGCCACTGATTGTCACGGCCATCAATCGTAACCGGAACAGGAATATAATCGCAGCCCTGCTCATCCAGTCCAGCCTGTTTGATTGCATCATTTGCATTCGAGAAATCCCACCACTGATCAATCATTCCAAGTACACGTCCGGTAGAAAGTTTGGAAATATATTCATCGTAACTCTGTGTAAAGGATTCCGGATCTACAATTCCCTTCTGATACTCTTCATTCAGTTTTCGGAAGTAGGCAACCGCTGTATCCGAAGTGTTATAATCTAAAACGGTCAGTGTATCCGGATCTACCATACAGGATCCATCATTTGGATATCCGTCGAGGAACTGCGGGGCATTCTCCAGACAGAAATATCTCCAGTCGTCACAGAGGATGGTGTATGGAATATTTTCCGTTCCGTCTTCCATAGTCGGATTCGCTTCGTTGTAGGATTCAATCAGATTAAAGTAATCATCCATTGTTTTAATTTCCGGATAACCCGCCCATTTTAAGACTCTGGCCTGAATCCAGAATGCTTCATCATTATGTGTACATACTTTTTCTTCATTTTTAATGCAGCTAAACTGTGGAATCCAGTAAATATGGCCATCATCCTGTCTTAATTTTTCCCACTCAAGATCAGAGAACAGATTTTTAATATTAGGATAATCATCCAGATAGTCATCCAGTGCAACCAGTGCATCGGCATCATATAACTGCATCTGTCCGTTTCCGCCCTCAATAAAGTCCGGATACTCTCCTCCTGCGATCATGGTGCCAATAGCCTCAACATCCGTCTGACCCGTCAGCCAGGTTTCTTTTACCTTTGCGCCTGTTTTTTCTGCAATGATCTGCTGAACCTCATTATCATCATTGATTTCGGATCCCGGGACTGCAAAAAATGCGGTAAATTCTTTTATCTCTCCGTCAGAATCTCCCTTAGAGGAACTCTTTCCTCCTGCTCCACATCCTGCGAGCAGGGTTGCTGCCATTGCCGAGGCAAGCAGCATGCTTACAATTTTTTTTCTCTTCATCTTGTAATACCTCCCTTTGATAGTATTTATTTTATCAGTTTGCAGGTTTGAAACAATCGGATGAACTATAGTAAGAAACAGGGTAAATTATAGATCGTAGATACGCACTATAATTTACCCTGTTTCTTACTTCCTGTTTTCTTTAACTTCCCTGCTGCATCTGTTTTCGGAATCTGGCCGGTGTGCACCCTTTCACCTGAATAAAACGGTTTACAAAATAATCCAGATCATGATATCCTACTTCTTCTGCAATCTGCACAATTTTTTTATCCGTGCGGATCAGAAGGCCTGCGGCCTGCTCCATCCGGAAATTGTTCAGATAGTCCTTGAAGGAAAGACCATATTTTTTCCGAAACAGCTGCCCGAGATAGGCACTGTTGACATAGTATTTTTCACTGAGACCCTTCAGCGTGAGGTTGGCGGCATAATTCTCTTTGATTTCTTTTTCTACCATGCCGAGAACGCCCCTGGAAACGTTTTTTCGAAGCTGAGAAAGATAATCGCCGTATTCACATGCAAAGCGCGCCATATGCGCCTTACTGCCACGCAGGATACCATTCTCAAAGCTGCTTTCACTGATCAGCCGCAGGATTTCTTCCTGGTTTACGTCATTATCCTGCTCACTCGCCAGATGGATCAGTTGGAAAAGCAGATAATTGATATTCAGATTCATGCTCTCAGCATTCATTCCCATCTGACTCATTTCTTCATAAAACTGTTCTACTGCTTTCCGGATCTCCATGTGGTTATTCTGTTCAATGGTGGTAAGAAGCTGATCCAGCCCCTGTTTGCATAAGACCATTCCAGCCGCTGTAACCTGCACTTCATCCTCATAATAATAGATTTCTTTTCGTGCCCGGAACCCCTGAAAAGAGCGGAGCATACAGGCATTACCATACGATCTTGCCACATTGCTGATATCTGGTACTTTTTTCCCAACCAGCATAATAACCGGCTGTTTCGTATTATTGACAAGATATTGCCGGAATGCAGAAAGGTATGTTTTATCATCCATTCCCAGACGCTCCGCAAGGTTTTCAGAATATACAAAACCAATATCATATATTTTTTCATCCGCAGAAACATCAAATACACAGTGCTTGGCATCTTCTTTCAAAAATTCTCTGCAGCAGTCATACAGCTCTCTTTGAAAATTCCGCAGGTCTTTATCGCTCTGTTCTTCCAGATTGTTCGGCTGTTCTTTCTGAATCTCCACATAACGGATTCCCTGCGTATCTTTCATGTGTTTTTTTACGTAATTAAGATTGACATCATCGTATTTTCCATGGATTAAAGAGATCAGATGTCTCGAAAAATAGGCATGTTCCATTTCCTCATGTGCCTTTGATTCCTGTCTCTCCCGGTCTGATAATGCACGAACCTTATGCAACAGTTTTAACAGGGTTTCCCGGTCAACAGGTTTTAACAGATATTCCGTACATTTATTCTGCATGGCACGCCTTGCGTAATCAAACTCCGCATAACCGCTCAGAATAACAAAATACGCATCCGATATTTCTTCCCTTCGTATCTGCTCCAGTAATTCCAGACCTGTCATACCAGGCATCCGGATATCTGCTATGATAAGATCCACTTTTTCTTTTTTCAAATATTCCAGTGCTTCCAGACCGTTTTCTGCCGTCGCAGCAATTTCAAATCCTTCTTTTTCCCAGTCTATGATGACCTTAATTCCCTGCAGGATAAAGGGTTCATCATCAACCAACAGTACTTTTAACATTTTTCTCCTCCCTGCTCTACACTACATATACTCCAGGGGCATCCAGATTGTTATCAGTGTACCCACCCCTTCTTCTCCATCCAGATCGATCTTCACTTTATTTTCCGATACCATTTTCAATCTTAAACATGCATTGACAATTCCTACCCTTCCTTTCTTTTTCAGCATCTCAATGTCTGCGTTTCTCATGTTTTCCAGAAGTTCCTGCCTTTTGCCTTCTTCCATTCCGTTCCCAGTATCTTCTATTTCCATGCAGATCAGCTCGTTTTGTTCATATACTCTTACAAAAATCCAGCCTGGAGACGCTTTACTTTCAATTCCATGCACACATGCATTTTCTACGAATGTTACCAGCGTAAGTTTTGGAACCTTTCTTTTTCTGCATTCTTCATCAATCTCAATCTGATAACTCAGTCTTTCTCCGAAACGATATTTCTGGAGTGCCAGATACGCCTTTACAAATTCCACTTCCTGTTCAATCGTCACAGAGTCCTCGCCCCATTCGACATACTGTCTTTGCATGACAGCCAGTTTTTCAACCATATCCGCTGTTTCATTCTCATTTTTCAAAATGCTGTGCATGCGGATGCTCTCAAGTGCATTAAACAGAAAATGAGGATTAATCTGGCTGTGAAGGGCAAGAAGTTCTGCATTTTTGCGGCTGACAAGCATCTCCTGCTCTACGAGTTTGTTTTTATAAACTGTCTGAATCAGCTCATTTGTCCTGGCCGCCATTCGATTGTAGCTTCGAATCATACTTCCGATTTCATCTTTTCCGCCTTCATGACGCATCGGTACAAGCTGTTCGGAATCCACGCTTTTAAACACTTCATTCAGCTCCGTAATACGTTTTGTGAACGAATGATTCAGGATATGTACAAAAAAGAATGGCAGAATCGCATTAATCAGGATCAGAAGCAGAATACTCGGTAAATCATGAGCAATATTCGCAATCGCGTTCTCCCCCGTACGTCTGACATACACCTCAAGTTCCGTACCATACAGATTGACCGTCTGATGATATCCCTTCTTTATTTTATCATCCAGTTCTTCAAAGTCTGAACCTGTGCTTCCATGTTTCGTATTGGAAAGTACAATCTGATTCTCCTCACAGATCAAAACTTCGTTGTCAAAATTCATTTTCTGAAGCGTACGCATCATGTTCCCATAGTCAAATTCCAACTGCAGCATTTTTTCCTGATCTCCTGAAAAAAAATCGAGTTTTTGAAGAAATACCACCTTGCGTTCCTCTGCCGTTCCGGATCTGTTTTTGTCATAGACAAAGAAAAAACCTTTTGTTTCCCCACTCTGGTTCAGTTTCTGATACGCCTGCGTTTCTTTCAGATCCTCTATATTACCTACTTTTCCTCCCTTCACAATGGTGTCATTGTTCGTATACATCGTAAATACAATCTGATTCATTCCCAGCAGATTTTCTAACAAAGTATCCTTGAAAAACTCCTGGTATTCCATGATATACTGAGCAGAGGTATCATATTTTCTGGATAGAAAATCATCAATATATCTGCTGGTATAGATCGTTTTTGCCATTTCTCCTGCATTATTTACCACGCTGCTGATGTTGTAGCTTACCGCATTTGCAATGTTGGTCATATCATGTTTCTGCTTTTCCATCTCGGAATTTCTTATGATTAAAAAAACCACGCTGTCCGTAATGATCAGCGGAAGCAGTACGCAAAAAATATATAAAATGTATAATTTCTTTTTGACCGTAAAGTCATCCATCCGTTTTTCAATTTTTTGAAGCAACTCTTTCATTCTCAGAACCTCTCACGTGAATCAGGGAGCAGACACTGCCTGCTCCCTTCTGGATTTTCCAATGTCATCTTTCACACAGTTATCTTATCATATCCAGATTTAGATTGGAATTCTGTTTTCAGTTCTCTTCTTTCAATTTTTTCTCTTGTGATCTCTGTTTTACTGTATTATGATAATATCAAATTTACAGCAGTCCTCCGGAGGCAATATTATGATTGAACATTTAGACGGGATTCACGAAACCGTAACGTATAAAGAGAACAGCAGTCTGCGGCTTTTTGTAAACACAGACTGCGAGGACTATCCCATTCACTGGCATACTCCCATGGAAATCATTATGCCTCTGGAAGGGACTTATACGGTTTTCCTCGGGGATAAACCTGTTCTTCTTCAGGAGGGCGACATTATTTTCATCTGCCCTGGGATCCTTCACTCTCTTGTGGCACCGGAAAACGGAAAACGAATTATTCTGCAGATTGAATGGTCGGTTGTGTCAAAAATCCGCGATCTCAATTCCATCCTCGCGCTGATTTCCCCGGTTCTCACTCTTACTCCTCAGACCGCTCCTGACATCTATTCCGATATTTATCATCTTATCTGCCAGATTCTTTCGGAATATGAAGAGGATTCCTTTCTTTCGGAAGCTGTTATCTATGCGCGCATGCTTGATATTCTTTCTCTGATCGGCAGATACCAGGCCTTTGCATCCTGCCGTTTTGATGCCGGACCGCAAAAGCAGAAAGAATATCTGGATCGTTTTCTTTCCATCTGCAATTATATTGATGAACACTGCACGGAAGATCTTTCCCTTGACCAGGTTGCAAAAACAGCAGGCTTCAGCAAATACCACTTTACCAGACTGTTTAAGCAGTTTACAAATACCACCTATTACAAATACCTTAATCGCAAAAGAATTGATCATGCCATGCTGCTCTTATCCGATCCCGATATTCCTGTCACGGAAGCAGCACTTCAGTCTGGTTTCTCCAGTCTTTCCACCTTTCTTCGCGTCTTCCGTTCTGTCAAACAATGTACGCCTACGGAATTCCGCGATATGTATATTTATCCGGAAAAATTGCAGAAAAATCCCTAATTCCTGCTGCTACAGGTAAACCATGCAAAGTCTGCATGGTTTTTGCTTTCCATTCCATTAGAAGAAGCATACATGCCGATGGTACATCCGACAAAACCACCTGCCTCTTCTGTTGTGTACGGAAGAAGACTGATTTCCTCTGCCGCACATTCCCAGCCATTTTCTGACGCAATCCATACTTTTGCCGTCTGATCATGGCATTGCAGGCGTATTTTCAGCAGTTGTTCCGTCTCTCCTGGCAGTAAAACTTCTGCTGCTTTCGTTTCTGTTCCTTTGATACACGTTACAACACGAAAAACTTTCTGTTCCTGCTTTTTTGCGATTTCCATCCTCAGATGATTCTCATGATTCTGGTAAAGAACCAGACCTGCCGTTTCCTTCTCGTTTTCCGGCACAAAGAAAACTCCTGTTTCCGCTTCAAAGCGATAGCTTTTCTGCCGTAATCCAAGATAGGAGCAATAGGCTGCTTCTGCAATACTTTCTTTTCGGGGATACAACCGCAGCATTCCCTCTTTTTCTTTCAGCGAATAAATGGTTTCATCACACCCGCCAATTCCAATCAGTCTCTGATCCAACTCTTTATCCCAGAAATGAATCTGATCACATTTTGTAACTTCCTGTGCAAAGCGATATTCTTCCATTGGGATTTCCACCTGTTCTTCCAGATGTCCCACTCCAGGCGCAATGACCGGCCATCCATTTTCCCATATCACTTTAGCAAGAAATGTCTCTCTGCCCATACTGCTGTGTTTTCTGCACGGCCGTGAAGCAAGCATTACTACATACCAGTTTCCATGTCCATCATCTACAAGATCTCCATGGCCTGCATAAATCACCGGATAATCCATTCCCAGATTGCGATGTGTAAAAATGGGGTTCCTCGGGCATCCTTCAAACCACTGAAACAGTTTTCTGCTTCTGGCAACTGAGATACTGTGTTCCGGACCTGTACCGCCCTCTGCATGCATCAGGTAATAATATTCTCCGATTTTGTAAATATGCGGCCCTTCCGGCCAGATGCAGTCTTTTACCGCACCTTTCCAGATTGCCATGCTTTCTCCTGTCAGTTTCATGGTGTTCAGATCAAGTTCCTGTACCCAGATTTCCCAGTCCCCATTATATCGCACACCTTCCGGGTTTGGTCTTGTTCCGCAGTAATAGCACTTTCCATCTTCATCAAAAAACAGGCTTGGATCAATTCCTGCTGCTTCTTCACCAAGGTAATATGGATCTGACCACGGGCCTTCCGGATTTTTCGCTGTAACGATAAAATTTCCACCGTAGCTTACATTTGTTGTTATCATATAAAATAATCCTTCATGATAACGAATCGTCGGTGCAAAAATACCTCTTGAGATTTCACTTCCCTCTACTGGAAGCTGCTCCTTCCGGTTCAGAATATTTCCGATCTGTTCCCAGTGTGCCAGATCTCTGCTGTGAAAAATCGGAACTCCCGGGGCATAAACAAAACTTGAATTTACAATATAGTAATCATCCCCCGCCCTGCAAATCGACGGATCCGGATAAAAACCGGATAAAATTGGATTATTTGCCGTTACCATAACTTTCTCCTTTACTGTACATACCCGAATCCAAGAATCGTAAACTGTTTATTCCTGTCTTCTTCTGGTATTGTAATTCTCACGATATGTTTCTTACTCTCTTCCTCCTGGAAAAGAATGACCGCATTGCAATGCAGCCAGTTATTGATATGCGGATCCGCTGTCATACAGTATCCTCCATCTACGGAAATCTCTGCTTTTCCCGTATAAATTTCACCGGAATCTTTAAAAACAAGAAGCAGACTTCTGCAGGTTATCGTCATTTCGAAATAGTTTTTATCGGAATTGGTGCCATCATACATCCAGTTATACGGGAACTGCGGCACAGGTGTAAGTTCTGCATCCATTTCGACACTCTGCAGTTCCCTGTCCACGGCTGTAAATCCACCTTCATCAATTTCGGCTCCTCTGTATCCATCTTTTCGATCCAGCAGACGAACTGTTTCAAAACTCTTTCCGATTGCGGGTGGCTCGCTCATGCATTCTTTCAGTCGTTCTTCCGCCTTCATCTGTCTTTCCAGTGTTTCAACCCCACATTGATTCCTGAGATCGCATTGTTCAAACAAATACTGCAGACAGTCCGCCATAATCGTGTGCCCCATATTGTTTGGATGAAACATATCATAAAAAAACTGATTTTTTGTCAGAACCCGTCCCCGTCCTTTTGGCATCTGAAACTGCGGGCTTACGGCATCCCGTATACTGACCATCGGAAGATCATAGCGGTATCCCACCGGTTTCAGGCGTTCCTGAAGATTCCAGTCATTTGCAAAAACAGAAAACAGAAGCACTACAGCAGGCTTCCAGGGAAGATTCAGCACTTTACGTACAAGGCTTTCATAGCAGTCCCCCTTTGTTTCATCCCCTTCATCATTAACAGCAAATTCGATCACTACAAGATCCGGCTGTTCCTCTCTGCGCAGAACATCTCTGTCAAAACGGATCATTCCCAGTTCCGAAGGGGTGCCTCCCACTCCTGCTTTTATCAATCTGACATTATCCTGTGCTGCAAAGCGCTTCTGAAATAATTTGCAGGACTGATAGGCGTAACATTTTGTATGGATCGGAATTGCTCCCGCCCCCTGCGTGATAGATCCGCCGATATATGCAAGCGTAACTTCTTTTCCGTCTCTGGCTTTTTCAATTACTCTCTGTATCCGGCAGGTATTTCCGAAATTCATCAGAGATCTTTGTATCATTTCCCTGTATTCTTCCGAACGGACATCTATTTTTTCTTCTGCGGTTTCTTTCGGTGCATCATATCCATCATTTAAATAAAGTCTTACACTTGCTTTTCCCAGCAATTCCGGTATCTGAAAGATAAATTTTATCTGCCCCGGAATATCATCATCTTCTGTCCATGTATAATCGGACAGATCTATTTTTCTCTCCATTCCATCTCCGGGCAGTTTGGTTTTCAGATTCGTTCCCCCTCCATAGAGATCCTTTTTTCCATACATCTGAAACACAAATTCAACAGACTCTCTGGGATCATCCAGTTCCACAGAGATTCCGATGCTGTGTACCAGTTTTCGAAATCCTTCTACGTTCTCCAGTAAGGCCAGTTCCTCCTGATCTGTGATATTTCCGGCAATCTGTGCACTGTTGATCAGTCTTCCGTCACTCTCATACACGAACTGGATTCCGGTTCCATCTTCCTGTTTTGATCCAAAAATTTCTTTGTCCTTTAAAATATAAAAATAGGGTCTCATTTTTTCCGGATCTCTTGGCGCCTTCGGTCCTTCCATCCTTATTATTCCTCCTGCTTTTCCTATGTTAACTCAAGATAACTCCATTGTAACAGAACTCCAGGTGCTGTACACCGGGAGAAACTATAGGAAACCTTCCTGCAAAATATATGATTTTATTACCGATAGATCCGGTAATTTCCTGACAAAGCAAGCATTGCAAAAAGATACAGAAAATTATCATAATACCGTCTCTCGCCTGTCCGAAGCGGTGTATTCCAGAAACGTCTTACACATTTCTCTGCATACGGTCCGTCTGCGGCAAGTGAGGCCTGTGCATTTACCGCAATAATTGCCGTCGGATGAAGTGCTTTTTCTTCCAGCCTGGTGCCGTCAGTCAGAAATACCCCATCCCAGTGTTCCGCCTGTTCTTCACAGTAAAATTGCTGCAGCTTATTGGCATTTTCCGTCTGCCAGGGATCCGCGTCAAACCAGAGATGATCCATTCCGATATTGGCAATCGTACGATACGCATCGCTGTAGTACCAGTCATGACGGCCGAAAATCTCCTGATGCTGTGCATGCGGTGTTCCGTCATAATCTGCATATTCCGCAGATAATCCGGTTCGGAAGTGACATGCCGTGTGAAGATATTTTCGGCTTGCGTCCGCTGCCTTTTTCCAGAATTCATGATCGCAGGGATCTGCCCACAACGCAAACAGCTCATAAAAGTGCGGCAGATGATAGGATGGATCACTGAACTCAAAAGAGGTAACAAATTTGATCAGATGATTTTCCGGATTCCACATCGGCTCTCCTGGATGCCCTGGCTCTCCCTTATGGACACATTCCCGTAAAATTGCTCTTGCCTCGCTGCTGTAATCGAAAATGCCTTCTCCATCTCCCCATCTCTTTGAAGCAAAAAAGAGCGCCATTGCAAAATATTCTTCTCCATCCGGTGCCGGTCCGTCCGCGTTTCTTGTACCATCGACAGCACACGACCAGGCAAAATAATTTTTTCCCGGACCATCCTCGATATACATATACGTCCGTACCCATTTCCATAAACGGTCAAATTCTTTTTTCCGGTTCATCTGGACGCACACCATCATTCCATATGACATGCCCTCCGTTCTGACATCATGATTTCCGGTGTCCTCCATGTATCCCATGTCCGCACCTGCTTCATGATAGAAACGCTCTTCTTCACTCCCATAAAAGATTGTTTCAAATGTTTCTTTCACTCTTTTTTCAATTTCCTCTTCGGAATATCCACACTCTTTAAAAATATTGCGGTATACTCCTGTTTCATATGCTCCTGCCATATTTTATTTTTCCTCCTGTCTGCCGTGATACGTTTCTGCCGGTCCAAGATAACTTTCTTCCGGCTTTTCCCCCATCGGATAAATCACGATTTTTTCGAGAACGAAGCCGGGTGTCACATGATAGACCCGAAGTGTATTGAACCCTGCTCTGCATTTTATCGAAACTGTTTGTCTTCGAATCTGACTCAGAACACCTTCTGCCCATTTCTCTGCCTGATCACCGACCTGATAATCTTTCTCCACTGCGTTTACGGTTTCTGTCATCTCTTCATTTATCCTGACCGCATAAAGAAGTTGATTCTCTCTGGTAACCGGATTGGATGGCTGCATATAGAATTCTGCTTCATATGTTCCGCTTTCTTCCAAAACAAATTGATACTCCAGATACGGCGCATCCTGTCCCGGAACTGTGCAGGCATCGGATGGAAATGCCTTCATCGCTGAATTCGTCTTTCCATATCCCTGCAGATTTTCAAATTTTACCTGTCTGTCTTTGTAATTTCCAGGAACAGAATTTACATAATGTGCCGCTTCGATGCTGAGATACCCCATTGTATCCACAAATACATTTTTCTTATCCTGTAGATTTCCTGTATAAACCGGCACTGTAATCTCACATTTTCCTTCCGGTGTTGCAATCTCGAGCGAATCCTGAATAGTATCCTGGTTCGTTTCCGGTAATCTCTGTTTTATCAAGGTAAGATTCAGCCGCACTTTCTTCTGGCTCACGCCATCCAGCCATCCTTCCATCGGCTCCACAGACAGCCAGCCCGGTTTTTTCAGAACTTTGTACTCTGCCTTTAAATCACTCCGGCTATATAGGGTGACGGATGCTCTGGTACAGTCCGGATTTAAGAAATCCTTTAATTTCATCGTGTTATCCAGCCACGGGCTTCCTTCCGCATGCTGCGCCGTGCCGTCTGCTGCCACAAGGATGGATCTTTTCTTTAATGGTATGACCCGCATAACGACTGGATTCCTGCATTCATCTTCATTCCAGTGTGTAAATCCAATATGCTGTGACATTCCCATTCCATACCATCTTCCCTGATCCATCTGATGATACATTTCCACAGCTTTTCGATCCTGTTCCATGCATCTTTCCACTTCATCCACATAATCATTGGCACAGACCGCACCAAGATTAGCATAATAATGATTCCAGCCTGCAAGAATCTGCATCTTCACAAGATTCATTGTCCCAAATGCCGGATAATATACAAGCGCGATAAATGCGGACAGATTCTGCGGATTCGTTTTTTCAATTGTTTCATATACGTCCTGCAGTTTTTTCAAAAGCTGCTCTGCTTCTTCGAAGATCCTGCTGCTTTCCTTTTCCTGCACCGGATGATACGTCTCCGGGTTCAGTGCTTCCGGCCTTCTTCTGTGGATGATTTTTGTGTACTGCTCTAAAATGTCTGCAATAGTGTCCTGTGTCTCTTCTTCCACAGAACCGAATTGCTGTCTCACCCACTTTCTGGTGTACTCCTGCGTGCAGTTAAGCGCCCTGCTTCCCCAGCGATCAAAGTCATACGCCATGTCCAGAAAAAAGCTCAGTGGAAATTCCTGTGTGGCGATGTCTCCGACATTTACCATCCAGAGTTCCCGCACACCAAAATCGTATGCCATACTCATCTGCTCCCAGATTTTCGGCAGATAAGAACTGTTGATCCACTCATAGGAAACCGGCCATCCGTGGTAGTCCAGATGATAATACATACCATAGCCGCCTGCGTGTTTTCGCATCTCTTCTGTTGGAAGTGTCCGGAGATTTCCATAGTTATCATCACAGAGCATCAGAATCACATCCTCTAACTCCTCTGCTCCCATCAGTCCCTTTGTTTTTTCATCTCCATAGAAAAATTCTTCTACTTCTTTGTATAAGGCTATCATACGCGGAACCCTGGTCAGATCAGGATTGACATGTTCCTGAATCAGTTTTTTCTGCGTTTTCAGTACATCCCGCAGCAATTGAATATTATCTTCCAGTGTTGCATTCTTTCCCATGATCGCAGTATCCGCTTCTCCACGCATGCCGACGGTGATCACATTTTCAAACTTTCCGCTTCTTTTCAGTCCATCTTCCCAGAATTTTGTAATCCCCTCTCTGTTTGTTCTGAAATTCCAGGCATCTCCGTAAACAGAATTCTTTCCCCTAAGATATTTGTATTCTTCCCCCTGCCTTAAGCACGGCTCATGATGTGACATTCCCATAATAATTCCGTATTCATCTGCAAGCTCTGCGTTTAAGAGACCCGGTCCATCATCTGCAAATCTTGCGCTCCACATAGCCGGCCAGAGATAATTTCCTTTTAATCTGAGTAAAAGTTCAAATACATGATCATAAGCTTTTGCATTAAAGCCGCCAAAATTATGATTGCACCAGTTTCCAAATGCCGGCCATTCATCATTAATAAAAAATCCCCGGTATCTGACGGATGGCTCTTTGCTGATACAGGCCATGTCTTCCCTCAGTTCTATCTTTTCCTGCTTTGGCGGCATCAGTCCGCACCAGTCGACAAACGGTGAGACTCCCAGCATTTCCGATAAATGAAAAAGGCCATAAATCGTTCCTCTTTTGTCGCTCCCGGCAATTACAAGAAGGTTCGATTTTGTCCTGTTTTTTATTTCAGGAAAAATCCATGCATAGCATTCTCTCTTTTGTTCCAGCTCTTTTAATTCCGCACTCCCGGCTTCTTCCAGCTTTTTCAGGAAGCTGCTTTTTCCTTTCGTCGCGGCAATGATCGTCCAGTCCTCCCCGCTGCTTTCCAGTGTTTCCGGTATCTCTTTTTCTACCAGAATCTGCGGTTTCTTTCCCGATACAAGTTCCACATCGTGTGCTACCTTTTCCGTAACTCTGATTACGCCCGGAAAGGCACTTTGCTCCAGACAAATTCTCATAGGATTCCCTCCCGTATTTTATAAAAAGCCCCCATCTGTTTACTGGTTATCACCATTGTAAACAAATAGGGGCCTTCGGACTATTTAGTTCTTGTCATTCAATATGCAAAAATTGCTATTCTTTTTGTTCATTCGTTGATTGAGCTCTTTCTGTAAATCCTCAAAATAGCTCTGTGGATCGCATGCGTTGTATGCTTCCATATAGGAATTCCATGTTTCTTCAAAATTCTGTGCCAGAATCACCTGCGGAAGCCACCGGTGTTTTACTTCATCCATCCGTTCCAGTGTCTGTCCTGCCTGTGTATTTGATGTCAGTGAATTGGTATACGAATACATGGGATACCACACTCCCGGCGCATCATTTCTCCCAAGCATATCTACATAGTTTGTTACTCCATACGCCTCAAAACATTCCTGTATATCCCAGGGCTGGCTTTTCCAGAATTCTGCCGGTTGATTTTCCGGCGAAAATGCATTGATTCCATCTGACAGCATTCCTTCACTCCTTGGAAAATAGGAATATGTACAAAAATGCGTCTTTTTCAGTTTCTGATCATTTACCCTTACGCCCTGCTCCTCATTCAGATAAAATATTCCGTTTTCGTCTATCGAATAATCCAGATTTTCTTCTCCCCAGAAACGTAATTTCGTAATCTCCGGATCAAGGAGGTTATTTACAAACTGCATTGCCCCTTCCGGGTCTTCACAGGAAATGGTAATAGAAAGTCCTGACGCGGTATCCAGCTCTGCTGATCTTGCCGTATGCCACTGATTCTTTACTTTTTTGTCTATTGTTATCGGAAGTGGCACATAATCACATCCATAACTGCGCAGATTTCCGGAATCATACGCTGTCTGTATGGCATAATAAAACTGCCATCTTTGATCTACCATGCCAAGAACAGCACCTGTGGATAGTTTGTCCAGATATTCTTCATAAGTATCCAGAAATGTTTCCGGGCTGATCATTCCTTTTTTGTATTCTTCATTTAATTTCTGATAGTATCTTTTGGCTGTCGGTGTTGTATTATAGTCAATGACCTGCAGTGTATCTGGATCTACGATGCAGCTCCCATCATTCGGATATCCATCCAGAAATTGAGGAACATTCTCCAGACAAAAGTATCTCCAGTCATCGCATAAAATAGCAAACGGAATATTCGGTGTTCCATTTTCCAGGCAGGGATTTGCTTCCTGATACCGTTCCAGAAGATCAAAATATTCATCCACCGTCGTGATTTCCGGATAGTCTGCCCATTTCAAAACTCTTGTCTGAATCCAGAAAGCTTCTCCGCTGTGGATTACTTCCGTGTCCTGTCCCTGTGAAACTCCGAATTGTGGAATCCAGTAGATATGTCCGTCTGCCTGCCGAAACAGGTCCCACTGTTCCTCTGTCAGATAATTTTTTATATTGGGATAATTGTCCCAGTATTCGTCAATGGGAATCAGTGCTCCTGCATCATATAATTTACTTTCGCCGGAAATAAAATCCGGATACTCGCCGGCTGCAATATAAGCATTCAGTGCATTATCCTTTGTCTGTCCTTTCAGCCATGTTTCTTCACAATCGGCTCCGATCTGTTCAGCGATCTTCTTTTTCATATCATTATCCGAAGTGATCTCTTCCCCTGTTGTTGAAAAAAAGGCCGTATAATGACGGATCTGATTTCTGCTGTTCTGGCTCTGGTACAGGAGAGCAGCTATTCCAGCTATCATCAGACTCCCTGCCAGTAATAATATTGTTGTTTTTTTCTTCATTCTTTTCCCCTGTCTCATTTCCTCTTTCTATTTGTTATAATAAGCACCTGATATTCTGCAATAATACTTGCTAAAAATAACACCTAGGCCTCTGGCTTAGATATTGTCATTATTGTTTTTATTTTATTGCTTTCTACTTCTTGCACACCAAGGGCAGCCCCATGTTAGCCACTTCAATTAAATAAGCAAGCTAAAACCTATAATAAAAAGAGCCCGACGCATCAGGCTCTTTCAAGGTGTTGTCCGAAGACGGCCACCGCAATTCATAACTATAATGTACCACACAGGGTGAAATCCTGCAAGAAATTTTAAGAGTTATATGTTTTTCCTTTCAGCAGTTCTGCCGCAAGTGCCTCATTGATATCATCGGACAGATTGTTTTCCTCCGGTTTGCCGAAATATGTTTCCATTGCACGGCTTAAGGTATCAAACGCACCGGAAATGACCTACTGGAATGGTACAGACATCGAATATTCTGGATCCAGGAACGCAACGTCTGCCTGTGCAAAAATGATCTTACAGCAGTTGGAAACCAAACCGCCCTGTTTTATTCGTGGATCTTTCTGATATTGCACATTTTAACAAATTCCGGATCAAAATGCTTGACCGCAGTTCCCTGATAGCCAAGATCCAGTGAACTGATTTTCTGCATCTCCTCTTCAGTCAGTGTAAAATCCCATATCTGGAAATTCTCTTCGATTCTCGCTTTGTGAACCGATTTCGGAATGACCACAACGCCGCGCTGCACATTCCAGCGCAGAACAACCTGTCCTACGGTCTTTCCGTGTGCGGCAGCGATTTCTTTTACCATCTCGTTGTCAAACGGATTGTGGCGTCCTCCGCCGAGCGGTGCCCATGCCTCCGGCACGATCTGGTACTCTTCCATGACTTTTAATGCAGACTCCTGTGCGAAGTACGGATGCATTTCAATCTGGTTTACCATCGGACGGATCGCTACCGTTTCCAGTTTACGGTATCCTGCCATGAAATCACCTGCAGGCTGATGGATAAACATCAGATCGATGTAGTCGGTTCCAAGCAGTTCCAGACTCTTTTCTACGGTTCCTTCTGTCAGATACTGGCTTGCCCAGATTTTGGTGGAGATGAAAATGTCCTCTCTTGCCACACCGGATCTTTTGATTCCGCGTCCGACCGCGCGCTCATTCATGTAAGCCTGTGCAGTGTCGATCATGCGGTATCCGCAGGCTAATGCGTCCACAACCGCCTGCTCTGCCTGATCTGGTGTCATCATAAAGGTTCCGATTCCCACTGCCGGAATCTGCACCTGATTGCTTAATGTAAAGTTCATCATCATAACCTCCCTGTTTTATTTTGATGTGTGATATTTTGTTATTTCCCTGTCTTTGTAGCTTTAGCTTATCACCCGGGAGTTGCTACCGGTCAAGGACTTTTTTAAAAAAATTTCTAAAATCTAATCGTTCATTCCTATTTCGTATCGACTGAAATATTTACAAAAACGTCATATCATGAATTCCGTTGTCCATGATATGACGTTTTTCCTCTCAGCATTCGGTTTTCTATCTTTTTATCTTTTCAATCCTGCACTCATGTTCTTTCGTCTTTTTATTGTAGTTAATTCCCACCAGAAGAATATTTCCTGTATATTCCAGAATAGAATCCGGATATTTTTTATCCCAGATCTGCTCTATGGCAGTATCTGTGCTTTTGTTCCACTTAAGTTCTACCAGCAGCGCCGGATAACTTGTTCTGTATTCCGGTTTCGGAAGATAAACAAAATCTGCAAAACCGCGTCCGGTCGGTAGCTCTCTTACGGGTTGGAAATAATACTGCATAGAGCTTAAATATGCTATCGTAAGCACGCTGCTCAGGGAATTTTCATCATTATATTGGATCACCGAACTGTACTCCTGATGAATTCGCTCTATCCCATCTGCTACCGCTTTTTCATCCATATCCAGGGTTGCATCCAGCAAATCTGCGGATTCCTTCTGAAAAGTAATCATTTCATTCCATTTATTGCGTTTCACCGCATTGTTTAATTCATGTCTGATTTCCTCATTTGGAATAAAAACCTGCTCCCTGTCCTGATCGTAAGCCAGATATCCCAAGTGGATCAGATACGTCAGTACATCATCCCGGTTGGCGAAGCTTACGGTATCATTCTGGAAAGATGTCACATCCACATCCACGGCGGCCCCCGACATCATTTCTATAATTGCCGCCCGCAGTCCGTCGAAATTCATGTTAATCAGTGGCACGATTGCTTCATAGCTGCCGGTATTGGACCAGTAGCTTTTATATTTTCCATTCAGCATCAGGCTGACAACGGCTTTTGGATTATATACCTGATACCCTTCCAGAGAATATCCATCATACCATAATTTCACCTGCTCATAGATCTGTCCGTACCTGTCGCATAAATCATGCACTTCCTCTTCTGTAAAGCCAACATACGGTGCCATTCTTCCTGCATCCAGCATGGTAAATTCTTCAAAATTGTTGAGAGCGGACTGTGTCTTTAATTTCTTGATCGGCAGAATTCCTGTCAGATACGCCAATGCAATATATTTTGACGGTTCTGACCCTTTAAACATGCCACGCAGAAAATCAATATACTTTTCCTGTACTTTATGATTCTGTGCCTCATCACGGATCAGTACATCCCATTCATCGATGATGACAACAAATTTGTTTCCGCTGGCAGCCTTGATATAAGACATCGCACCATAAGCAGTTTTTACCGTATCCGGAATCAACTCTCCGTATTTTTCCTTCAGTTCCTGCAGTATTCCATGATTGATATATTCCACAACCTGATCCGCATTCCCGGCGTCCATCATGCACCATTGTACATCAAAATGAATGACATCGTACTGATTCAGATGTTTTTCAAAAGACGAAGCCTTGCAAATCGCATAATCTGCAAACAGTGCTCTGGAATCACAGCCCTTGCTGTAGTATGCTGACAGCATCTCCGCTGTAATCGACTTTCCAAAACGTCTGGGACGGCTGCTGCAGATAAATTTTGATGTCGTACTGATTACTTTATTGGTGTATTCCAGAAGCGGTGTTTTATCTACATAAATTTCCGAATGAATGACTTCCGAAAATGCTTCATTTCCCGGATTTAAAAATCTTCCCATGGCGTCCTCCTGTTCACATTTTTTCTGACTGATACATTCATTATACACGGAAAAAACGCGGATTGGTAGACTTTATCTTTTAAAAAATGCTGCACCACGGATTCTTTTTCCATGGTACAGCATTTCCAAAATTTCTATTCTTGATTAAATATCCAGCGCCGCATGATACCCCTGATATACGGCATTGGTGATGGTAGATACACGTCTTGCGTCTCCGATCACGCGTACAAACGGCGCGGTATTACGGAGCTGCTCTACAACGTCGGTTCTTGCTCTCTGGCCGAGGGCGCAGATGACGGTGGTTCCTTCTACGAGGTGGCGCTCCCCATTCGCATCGGTGCACCATACGCCTTCCGGGGTGATCTCCTCGGCGCGGTAACCGGTGTGGACGGCTTTGACCTGTTTTTCGATTTCTTTTAAGAGCAGCGGGCGGTGGCGGACGTTTGCATCCGGGGCGAGGGCGTCGCGCATTTCGACGAGCTGAACTTCTTTTCCTTCCATGCCAAGAGAGATCGCACACTCGCATCCGGCGAGGCCGCCGCCCATGACAACGACTTTGTCGGAAATCTTGTCGAGATTGCGGTACAGCTCATTGACAACGACAACCTGCTCTCCATCCATGCCTTTGATCGGCGGAACAAGCGGACGGGAGCCTGCGGCGATGATGAGGGCATCCGGTGCTTCTTTCTCGACGTACTCCGGTGTTACCTCGGTGTTGAAGCGGATTTCCACACCTGCATTTCTTGCGAAACGCTCGTAGGTCTCGGTCAGCGCGAACATTTCCCGTTTAAACGGCAGGGCAATTTCGCTCTTTAAGATACCGCCGAGCGCTACTTCTTTCTCGCAGAGCACCACGCTGTGGCCTCTTCTTGCTGCAGTCCATGCCGCATACAGTCCTCCAGGGCCTCCTCCTGCGATGAGGACTTTTTTCTTCACCAGAGCCGGCTGTACTTCATCGCCCTCCATCTCTCTTCCGATCAGCGGATTGACGGTGCATCGTCTCGTGCCGGTTGCCGCACGCTCTGCCATACAGGTGAAGCACCGCAGGCAGTGCACGATATCTTCGGAACGGTTTTCCATGACTTTGCGCGGCAGGAATGGATCTGCGAGAAGGGCTCTTGCCATGTAAACAACATCGGCTTTTCCGGATGCGATGATCTCTTCCATCTGCGCCGGATCATTCAGACCGCCGATCGTTGCGACCGGAATGGAAACGTGTTTTTTGATCTCGGCTGCGAGGTAAACGTTGCATCCGTGGTCTTTGAACATCGACGGATGCGTATCGCCGAAGCCTCTCTGATACGTTCCGGCGGAAACGTGAAGCAGATCGATGCGGGACTCCAATGTCTGTGCGATGCGGACACCTTCTTCCAGATCATAGCCGCCCTCGAACAGCTCGGAACCGCTGAAACGGAACTCGATCGGGAACATCGGGCCGACAGCGGCGCGGACGGCATCGAGTACCTGACAGGCAAAGCGGCAGCGGTTTTCCAGGCTTCCGCCGTACTCATCGGTTCTGTGGTTGAAATACGGGGAGAGGAACTGGTTGATCAGCCAGCCGTGGCCGCCGTGGATCATGATCATCTCGAAACCGGCGCGTTTGGCAAGGCCTGCTACCGTTCCGTATGCCTGTACGATCTCATCAATCTGCTCTTTCGACAGTGCGCGGACCGGTACGCCGTCCGGGCGTGTCGTGTCGGACGGGCCCCACTGGCACATTTCGTGCTGTCTCGTTTTATCGGTCATGTAAGTTCCGGCATACATACCGGAATGGGACAGCTCCAGGCTCGGCACAGCGCCGTGGCGGGAAATTGCATCGGCAGCGTACGTTGCAGATGCCAGGGAATTTAAGACTGCGGTATCCAGATGATACGCATGGGAACCATCGGTTACCGGGTGTACCATGCACTCGCTGACGGTGACAGCTGCTGCTCCGCCCTTTGCGCGAAGCTCATAGAATGCTGCGGACTTCGGTCCGATACATCCGTCGTTCGTGATATCAGTTCCGCCCATCGGTGCGGAAAACATGCGGTGCGGGAAGGTCTTTCCTGCAATGGTAATCGGGCTGCAAAGGTGTGGGTAATCGTATTTCATTTTTGCTTCCTCCTCTTTTTTAAATCTGTAAAATACCCCATTTTTTTTTATTCAAACAGCATCCCCGGAAGGAAATGCAGTTTTTTGCCAATCGTTCTGGCAATGAATCCGACCAGAAGGGCTGCTACGATGGTTCCCTCGCGGACACCGTTCAGCTCACGCGCCAGGAAGAACGAAGCGGCAGCGGCAATGACGGCCATCGAAACATCGAATGCGATTTTCGTCACACCGAACTCCGTTTCCCATCTGGCAACAACCGCGCGGACAAAGGATTCGCCCGGCAGCATGACAACATCAGCGAGCACTTCCATGTAAACACCGACGCCGAGGATCAGACATCCGATCAGAAGATAAGCAACTTTTGCCGCATACATCTGCGGATTCAGTGCGTTTAACAGAATCATACTGAAATCAATGAAAAATCCAAAGGCAATGGATACCGGGATCTGAAGAAGGGATTCCGGTTTGAAATTCTTTCCGAGAATCACAATCTGGAGAACGATCAGCAGGATGCTGAAGATGATCGTAAAGTTTCCGAGAGATAATGCAAAGTTAAGACTTAATACGTAAGGGATCGAAGAGATCGGAGACGTTCCGAGATTTGCTTTGGTGATGAGTGCAACCCCGAGGGAGTTTACAAACAGTCCCGCAAGAAAAATCAGGTAACGTTTCAGAAGGTCTTTTTTGTTGTTTGTCATAGGTGCAGTTCAAATCCTTTCCTCATAATTGTAATTCTTTGTTATCTTATCACCAACCGCAAAACATGTCAACTTTTACATGTTTTATTTTACTTATTTTTTCTGTGGATTTTCCGGTGAAGCTGTGCTATACTCAAAAACACAAAAGCAAAACGGTTTTGAAAAATTATTTGGATAAAGGAGTTTCATGCGAATGGGAACTTTGAAATATGCGATTCTCGGACTTTTGAACCGAAATGAAATGACAGGCTATGAACTGTCGAAAGAATTTGAGACAACCTTATTTGAATTCTGGAATGCAAAGCACAGCCAGATTTATCCGGAACTGAAATCACTGAACGCCGAGGGGCTGATCCAGTATCGGGTGGAAATCACGGGAAATGTGCTGGAGAAGAAGGTCTATACGATCACCGATGAAGGACGGCGCGATTTTTCGGAATGGGAAGAAACGCTCTGCCCGATCCAGACGGCATCCAAGGATGAATCCCGCCTGCGGCTCTTCTTCCTCGACGGCGCTTCGCCGGATTTTCAGCAGCGTTTTCTTGCCGACCAGCTTTCCCAGCATCAGAAGCATCTGGAACATCTGCTGGAAAACCAGAAAAAGTTTGATGAAATCCCTCCCACAGATGACCGCGCGTTTTCGGATTATCTCGTCCTGCGCGGCGCGGTGTACCGGGAAGAAGCTGCACTGCAGTGGATTCAGGAATGCATCAAACTTGGTGAGCAGCGGTCTGCGGAATTAAAAAAATAATTAAAAAATGCAGAGAACCTGTTTTTTCGGTTCTCTGCATTTTTTATAAACGTATTTATACTTATTTCTCCATTGCCTTTTTGATCGCTCCAAGCAGCTCCTCATACGTCTCATACGCCGGGATCTGCGGATAGTCGGCTTTGATCTTATCGGTCGAGCGGAACAGGAATCCTGCCTTGCTTGCCTGAATCATGCCGAGGTCATTATAGGAATCGCCGCTTGCGATCGTTTCGAATCCGATAGACTGCAGTGCTTTGACCGTGGTGAGCTTCGACTGCTCGACTCTCATCTTAAAGCCGGTGATCTCTCCGTCGTCTGCGACTTCCAGGGAGTTGCAGAACAGGGTCGGATAGCCGAGTTTTTTCATCAGCGGTGCGGCAAACTCCGTGAAGGTGTCGCTGATCAGGATCACCTGGGAGAAGGTGCGCAGCTCGTCGAGGAACTCTCTTGCGCCCGGCAGCGGATCAATTTTTTCAATCGTAGCCTGAATTTCTTTCAGTCCAAGGCCATGCTCTTTTAAGATTCCAAGTCTCCATCTCATCAGTTTATCGTAATCCGGCTCGTCGCGTGTCGTTTTTTTAAGTTCCGGGATTCCGCTTGCCTCCGCAAACGCGATCCAGATTTCCGGTACCAGTACTCCTTCTACATCCAGACATGTAATATACATTGTTATGATCCCCTTTCCTGCGCTGCCCGCCTTGTTTGCCGACGGGGTTTTGTTTTTTTTCACAGCATCACTTTACCACACTATATCATAGAATCCATATCACTGCAAATTAAAATCACGTTTTATTTTTTTATACGTATATATCTCTCTAAAATTACATTCTTTTTACAAAATCGTTGTTTTTTACAAATTCATATATTTATTTATATGTTTTTTGACTATTGATTTATTTTTCATATATTTATATAATAATTACAAGCATTTTTATTAATTTTCTATTTTATCATCCATATTAACGAACGAATTTACTTTTCAGATAGTGCACTAATCTAAGGATAAATAAAAAACTAAAACCATCCAACAATACTTATGAAAGGAGACCACTCATCATGAAAAAATTAAAAACATGTCTTGCATTTTTTATTTGTTGTATTCTGTCCTTAAATATGGTAATTTGCAATGTAAAGGCAGATAATAATGTTGTTCTATCTAACAAAGCATATCTATTAAAAACCGGAATGCCACAAAAGGAAATAGAAAAGCTGGATGATGACGTCATGCAGTTCATTGTGGATGACTTAAAAAGTGGAGGTAAACATTTTGAATATATTAATTCAAATATCGAAAATCAAATATCGATACTCAGTAGCGAAACTTTAACCGGTATTTCCTTTACTGCATCAGCTTTTAAAAATGCATCAACCATTTATATCTATCCAACATACGAGTTTACTTCTAATAAACAACCTCGCGGAAAAGACAGTTTTTCTTTTCAATTAGGCGCTGCTATGAGACCGTATGAATATGGTGGAAAATTATGGTACAAAGATAATACTATGAACGATTGGAAAGTCGGTGGAACTCTTACTGCAAATAATCAGCAATTATCTGGTGCTGAATTTTCAGGGAGTCAACTAGGAACACCCGACTATGCCATGAAGCTTAAAGGTGTTACATACTGTCACGCTACTGCAGGTAATAGCAGTGATAAAAGAATTGTAATGGGATACTTATATAATCCCCAGAAAACCGGCTACAGTATCTCTTTTTCCTACAACGGTGGTGGAATTAGCTACTCTCCATCAGGAACAGCCTATACTGCATATAAAACAATGAACCTAAGTTATTAAACTTTCATTCACCACATACAAATACATTTAATTTCTAATTACTCTTTCAAAGTAACAATTTGCCTATCCAGAAGCACAAATTTCTCTGATAGGCAAATTGTGTTTAAGGTATTTTCAAGTAATTTAAGTAAAATCATGAGCAAGTCGCCATTACTCGTAGAAAAACGGGCAGATTATGAATGTTTTAGGAATTGCAGGAACAAAAAGTACAGAACAACCATTCAAAAAAACTTTTAAATCCGGCATCAACTGAATAAAGCCATAAATAAGAGGTAACTCATTATGAAAAAAATCAAATTTTTATTTTTCACCCTGTTATTCTGTTTTTCTGTTCCAGTCAAAGCAGACACTGCATTCGAAAATGACGATACGGTATTGTGCTCTTTTTTAAAAGAAAACGTACCAGAAAATGCTTCGCCAATAGAATCCAGTTTAGAAAACGAGTATCGAAAAACTTCTTCCAAACCTATCGATTTCTATTTTTTTAAACGATCTGAAAAGACAAAAAGTTTCCAAGATCTGTATGCCGCAAATGTACTCACCTATCAGGAAAAATCAGATCGTTCTTTGTTATATCAGACAGTTTTCGATTTTCAAAATATAACCCAGGTAAGAACTGCGAAAGAAGACTTTATCCGTCTGGAGACAGATCCACTGATGTATCTTTTTGAATTAGAAAAAGCAGAATTGTGGACTCGGAACAGCACGGAAGAACCCTGGACGCTGGAACGGAAAATCACAACGCCTGGAAACCCAGATTTTTATCTTCCTTATAGCCAGTTTTCTTCTGATAAAAAATATTTTCGAATTCTGGCATCTTTTTCCTGGAGCCCGAGCCCTGCTGAGGAAAGCGAAGTTTCTTCGCCAGAATATCATTGCATTTATACCTCTGTGTATCCGGTATATCAGATTCCGGTGAAAGTACTCGTTTTGATATGCGGAGGCGCAGCTTTCTTCTTTCTCTACCGGAGACACAAAAAAAATCATATCTCCCAAAAAGATGTTCCGTAAGCTGCGCCTTTTCAACATGTTTTCGTCACTGTTCAGAGCCAACTTCCAAAATGCTACGCATCTCATCGGTGTGGCTTTATCTGCTTTTCATCGCATCCCGAATCCGCTCCAGTGCCTCGGTCAGGGTTGCGCGCGGGCAGGCGATGTTGATCCGCTGGAAGCCGCGACCGCAGTCTCCGAAGATCTTGCCGCTGTCGAGCCACAGCTTCGCCTTGTTGATGATCAGGTCTTCCAGTTCGTCGACAGAAAGCCCCGTCTCGCGGAAATCGAGCCATACGAGATATGTTCCCTCCAGGTCGATCATCTTCACGCCCGGAATCTGCTCCTCCACATACTGCCTTGTAAATTCTGCATTTGCCTTCACATAGGAAAGCATTGCCTCATACCACTCCTCGCCCTTATTATATGCCGTCTCGCATGCCACCAGACCCATCACACCAAGCTGGCTCGTTCCGGCTGCATCGAGCTGTTTCCGGAATTTCGCACGGAGTTCCGGGTTGGCGATAAAGATGTTTGACATCATCATACTTGCCAGATTGAATGTCTTACTCGGCGCGGTGCAGGTGATCGTGATGTCCTCGTACTCTTTTTTGATCGCAGTAAACACCTGATGCTCGCCTTTAAAAATGAAATCTCCATGGATCTCATCACTTACAACGGTCACGCCATACTGCACGCAGAGATCGCCGATCGCCGTCAGCTCCTCTTTCGTCCAGACTCTTCCGACCGGGTTGTGCGGATTGCAGAGGAAAAAGAGCTTCACGTTTTCAGCTTTCAGCTTCTCCTCGAAATCCGCCACATCCATGTGATAGCGGTTATCATCGCCGAGCACCAGCGTGCTGCTGACAACTCTTCTGCCGTTATCCGCAATGACTTCCGAAAACGGATAGTAAACCGGTGACTGGATCAGCACGGCATCCCCAGGCGCGGTGTAAGCTTTGACTGCCATCGCAAGTGCAAATACAACGCCTGGCGTTTTGATCAGCCATTCTTCTTTCGGCTCCCAGTTGTGATGGCGTTTCATCCATCCCGCAACGGCCTCAAAATACGGAGTCTGCGCATCGCTGTAGCCGTAAATGCCCATTTTCGCACGCTCTACCAGCGCATCCTCGATGTAGGAGGATGTCTCAAAATCCATGTCCGCCACCCACAGCGGCAGCACGTCGGCTGGCATACCGCGTTTTACTGCGAAGTCATATTTTAAACAGTCTGTATTTTTTCGGTTGATGATTCTGTCAAAATCAAGATTTCTTTCCGTCATTTTTCTCTTCCTCAATTTCTGCAAAAACCTTCTCAAGCTCGCCGATCAGGTCCTCGATATTTTCAATTCCGACGGAGAAGCGAAGGGTGCTCTCCGTAATTCCGTTCCGCTCACGGATTTCCTTCGGCACATCGGCATGTGTCTGCGTCGTCGGATACGTAACGAGTGTCTCCACGCCGCCGAGGCTCTCTGCGAAACGGATCATTCTTACCTTCTCCAGAATGGCAAGGGCAAACTCTTTGCTCTCGAGCTGGATTGTCAGCATAGCACCGAAGCCTCTTGCCTGTTTTTTCATAATCTCATGGCCCGGGTGATCCGGCAGTCCCGGATAGATCACTCTTGTGACTGCTTTCTGCTTCTGCAGCCATGCAGCGATCTGCTCTGCATTCTCCTGGGAACGCTCCATGCGGATGCCTAAAGTTTTCATGCCGCGCAGCACCAGCCAGCAGTCAAACGGAGCAAGACCTGCACCTGTTGTCTTAATCAGGAAACGCAGTTTTTCCTGAATGTCTTCACGGTTTGTCACGATAAAGCCTGCCAGTGTATCGTTGTGGCCGCTTAAGTATTTCGTGCCGCTGTGGATGACAACATCCGCGCCGAGATCGAGCGGGTTCTGGAAGTACGGGGACATGAAGGTGTTGTCCACGATCAGAATCAGGTTGTGGCGTTTTGCAATATCCGCCATCTTTCGGATGTCGGTTACGTTCATCATCGGGTTCGTCGGAGTTTCGATGTAGATTGCTTTTGTATTTTCTTTCACATAGCTCTCCACGTCATCACGGCAGCAGTCGATGCTGGAAAACTCGACGCCGTTTTTCTCGTTGACGTTGTGGAACAGACGAATGCTGCCGCCGTACAGATCGGAGTCCGCAATGATGTGATCGCCCTGGCGGAACATTTCCATCAGAAGAGAGATCGCTGCCATGCCGGAGCTTAATGCAAACGCATCAATTCCGTTTTCCAGCACAGCCACCATTTTTTCCAAATGCTCTCTGGTCGGGTTCTGCAGTCTGCTGTAATCAAAGCCGGTGCTCTGTCCTACGCCCGGATGCGCATACGTTGCGGTCTGATAAATCGGGTAGCTGAGTGCGCCGTAGTGGCTACACTGTCCCTCGTCTTCTTCTAAATGGATACATTTTGTGTCAATTCCTCTTGCCATATGAATAATCTCCTGTTATTTCGTAATTTTTCTTTCTATACTAATCTGATAGGTTTTATAACGTAACCTATCATAACAGAAAATGCGGCGTTTGTATATTCCCTTTTTTCTTTGACTTGTTATAAGTTTTTCCTATAACTATCATAAAAAAACGCCGCCAGAAGATTTTTCTCCCGGCGGCCGCCTCTTGCATCTATATTTTAAATAAGTTCCGCACAGATCGGATCATGATCAGAAAGGCACACACCGTCCTTCTGCTCCGTCCATTTTTCCACCTTTTTCAGTTCCCAGTCCCCTTTGAGAATGATGTAGTCAATCGAGCACTGCGGATCATTCGGATCATCGCGATGATAGTTGTGGAAGGTAATGCCGATTCCTTCCGTCGCATTCACAAGACCGGCAGTTTCCCTCAGCGGTTTCATCTCTTCGCTGTCCGGCTCGGCATTGAAGTCGCCGCTAAGAATCACCGGCACATCGGCAAATGCTTTCTCTGCTCTCAGATGTGCGAGAATCTGCTCCAGGCCAAGCTTTCTCGCCCCGGCGCACTCGTGATCCAGATGGGTGTTGATGACGCGGAACACTTTTCCGGTCTCCATATCCTCAAATACCACATCCGTCGCAGTACGCGGGCACATACTCTGTACCGGATAGCGGGATCCCGGCACGTACGGTGTCGGTGACAGCCAGAAGGTTTCCAGGCTCACACTCTGAAAACGTTCTTTCCGATAGGCAATGATCATTGCCTCGCCGGTCAGATCCTTTTCTCTTCCGCAGCCGACAATGTAATATTCCGTCAGATTTTCCTTCAGCCAGGCGGCCACATGCGGCAGTACCTCCTGAAAACCGATGATATCCGGCTTTTCCTGTCTGATTTTTTCCAGAATCAGCGGTCTGCGGTAGATAAAATTATTGGCTCCATCCTGGCCAAAATCACAGCGAATATTAAATGTTACATATTTCATCGTAAAATCCCTCTTTTCATTTGTTTTCCTAACCCTTATTTTTGCTGGAAAGCGCTGTGCTTTCTCTTCTTTTTCTTCGTATTCACACGGCGCAGACACGCATAGCGCAGCTTCAGCCGCATTTTCCAGCTGCAGCCCGGTACCGGCTCCATCAGCTTTTCCAGAAAATGGTTCAGCGTACGTTCCTCATAAGGAGACAGCAGACTCTCGCCGTAGATATGTTTCTCGATCAGATGGCAGACACGCGTATATTCGCCTGGTTCGACCGCCGGAAATCTGCGGGCGAGTTCTGCATCGGTTGCTGCTGTTTCCCAGCCAAGACCGGCATCTATGCCCCACAGACAAAGATACTGGTAAATTCTTGCTTCCGTTCTCCGGATCCGCCTGCCCGGCCGCTCCTTCTGCTGTTTCTTTGCCGCCGGTCCAAGGCAGATGATCCGCGCCGCCTCCGCCGCAATCACAAGCAGCGTCAGCAGAATCAGAAGCACGCCAAGCAGCCCGAGAAGAAACAGCGAAACACTGCGCAGTACCGGAAGAACGGCTTCGCCTGCCTTGCTCTTTCGGTTTTCCACACCGGTAATCTGCTCCGCCGACAGCGAATTGTTCTCCAGCACCACATTCTTCTGGACAGAATCTGGACTTCCGACCATTTTCTGAAGAGATGCAACATTATACAGGAACAGTTTGTTTTTTAGGTATTTTCTTTCACTTGTTTTTCTGTTGCTCCTTCCTCCATTTTTTGCTCTGCCTTAACTTCTAAAGACCATCCCAGAAAAACGCAAGTATTTTTAGTATTCCAGATACGCCCCTTTCATCGGGCTTGCTGCGTGGAGGCTGAAAAGACGGAGTACGCCTTTTTTGTATTTCGGCTCGCGCGGTTTCCAGTTCCGGCGGCGTTCTTTTAAGATCGCATCAATTTCTTCCATGGACTTGCGTTCTCCTGCGATTCCGATGATGTTAAGTTTTCGTTCCTTCACATCAATCTCAATCAAATCCCCTTCCTCGACGAGTGCGATCGGGCCGCCGTCTACAGCTTCGGGACTGCAGTGGCCGATGACCGGGCCGGTGGAGGCGCCGGAGAAACGGCCGTCGGTGATAAGCGCGATGCTCTTTCCAAGCTCTTTGTCGCTGCTGATTGCCTCGGAAGTATAGAACATCTCCGGCATACCGCTGCCTTTCGGGCCTTCGTAGCGGATGAAGACGGCGTCGCCTTTCTGAACCTTATGTTTCAGCACGGCATCGAGGCACTCCTCCTCGCTGTCGAACGGTCGGGCACGGAGGACGGCGTGGAACATTTCTTTCGGGCAGGCCGTGTGCTTGATGACGGCTCCCTCCGGCGCAAGGTTTCCGCGCAGAACAGCGATGCTGCCGTCCGTTCCGATCGCCTTGTCATACGGGCGGATAATATCTTCTTTTGTAATCGAAGTTCCATACCGCTCATTAAATTTTGCGAGCCATCCGCTGCACTTCTCATAAAATCCATTTTCACGAAGCTCCGCCAGATTTTCACCCAGTGTCTTTCCGGTCACTGTCATCACATCGAGATGCAGATGATCTTTGATTTCTTCCATAATCGCCGGAACGCCGCCCGCATAATAGAAGCACTCTGCCGGCCATCTTCCCGCCGGGCGGACATCGAGCAGATACCGCGCGTTGCGGTGCAGACGATCGAATGTGTCGCCGGTAATCTCGATGCCGAACTCATGCGCAATGGCCGGGATGTGCAGCAGGCAGTTTGTGCTTCCCGAAATTGCCGCGTGGACAAGAATCGCATTCTCAAAACTCTCTTTCGTCACAAGATCGCTTGGCCGCATATGCTCCATCTGTGCCAGTTTTACCGCCTGGCGGCCTGCCTCCCGTGCATATGCCAGAAGATCCGGGCTTGTCGCCGGCATCAGAGCGCTTCCAGGCAGGGCAAGGCCGAGTGCCTCCGCCATGATCTGCATCGTAGATGCCGTTCCGATAAACGAACAGGCACCGCAGCTCGGGCAGGCATTGCATTTCGCCCAGTCGAGCTTCTCCTCGTCGATCTCACCGCGCTCAAATTTTGCGCTGTACATGCCAAGCTGCTCCAGTGTCAGCATCTCCGGTCCCGCATTCATCGTTCCGCCCGGCACAACAACCGCCGGAATATCGACACGCGCAAGGCCGATCAGATTGCCCGGCATACCCTTGTCGCAGCTCGACAGATAGACGCCGCCGTCAAACGGTGTCGCATTCGCGTGGATCTCGATCATATTGGCGATCATCTCGCGGCTCGCAAGACTGTAGTTGATACCGTCCGTTCCCTGGCTCTCGCCGTCACAGATGTCGGTGCAGAAATACCGCGCCCCGAAGCCCCCCGCTTCCGCAACGCCTTTCCGCACTTCCTCGACCAGCAGATTCAAGTGGCCGCTTCCCGGGTGGCTGTCCCCGTACGTACTCTCCACCATAATCTGCGGTTTTTCAAGATCCTCTTTTTTCCATCCTGTTCCAATCCGGAGCGGATCCATCTCCGGTGCAAGTTTCCGCATTTCCTGACTCTTCAGCATTTCCTTCTCCTCCCGCTGTTTTTTAGGTATTAAAAATACTCTTTCTGCTTTTCACTATAGCAATCCCTGTATTTGATTGCAAGACAAAAAAGCTGCAGTCTGCAGGGATTCCCCACAGACCGCAGCCTCTCTGAACAGCTCACAGATTTCTCTGTTTTCTGTTTGCCTGCTTCCGCAGATAATTTCCAATGCTTGTAAAACTAAGCAGCGTCACAATCAGAAAAACACCCGGGATCAGAATGATCCACCATGCCTTTGTCATCAGCGCTTTTTCCGAAAGTGACAGCATGCTGCCCCAGGAAATCACCTCCAGCGGAAGACCGATTCCCATAAAACTCAGTGTGGATTCTGCTACAATCGCACTTCGGATGTTCATAACCACCATAAACATAATAGACGAAAAAAAGTTCGGTGCCAGATGGTGCCATAAAATATAGAAAAAACTGCCTCCCATACAGCGCGACGCAATCACGTATTCACTGTTCCGGATCTGCCGTACTTCGGTCCGCACAACCTTTGCAATGCTTGTCCAGCTTGTCATTCCGATCACGGCAGAAATCGTAATCACATTGGATTTTCCCGCAGCGGCCAGAAGAAAAATGACAAGAAGAAGATTCGGCACCGACAAAAAGATCTCGGTCAGCCGCATCAGAAGCGCGTCCAGCCACGCCGGTGCACATCCGCTGGCTGCGCCGAAGAGAACGGCAATCACAGTGGAAATCAGCGTAGAAAGCAGACCGATCGCCAGCGATATTCTGCCGCCGTACCAGATCATCGAGAAAATATCTCTTCCCATCGTATCGGTTCCAAACAGAAATTCCCGGCACGGCATGACGGAACAGTTTTTCAGATCCATATAGGAAGGATCCTTTGTCATGATCAGCTCGCAGAAAAGACAGCCAAGTACAAGAAGGCCCAGAAAAAGCTCTGCTGCCACCGGCCGGCCCTGATACCATTTTTTCTTTTTTTCTGCTTCTGTTTTTTCTGCAGGCCTCTCTCCTGCAAATTGAAATAATTGTGTTTTTTCTGTCACAGCATCATTACCTCCGATGTTTCTGCCGCTTCTTTCTCCCGCATCCGCGGATCAATTCTCTCGTTGATGATCTGTGCCGCCATATTGCACAGAATCACAACGATTCCGGACATCAGGCAAAGCAGCATCAGAAGATTGTAATCTTTGTACCGTGCGCTCTCATACGCCAGCGTTCCGATACCGGGATACGAGAAAACCGTTTCTACAATATAGGTTCCCCCCAGCACATGCGGAACAGAAATGGCCATGATGCCAAGATACGACGGAATCGTATTCCGCAGGCAATGCCGGAACAGAACCGTCTTTCGTTTCAGCCCCTTGGCTCTTGCCAGAAGCACATACTCTTCCCGCACTTCATCCAGAATTTTATTGCGGATCATGTATGCGTAATACCACAAATGACTCAGCACTACGACCGTCATCGGCAGGATCAGATGACAGACACGGTCAGAAAAATCTGCCTGTTTTCCAACAGAGTAGGCACCGGAACTCGGCAGCCATTTGAGCTGCATGGAAAAAACAAGAATCAGAAGCAGCGACAGCCAGAATTCCGGAATACATCCCGTGATGGTTCCCACCTTACAGATGATGCGGTCCAGCCATGTATCTTCCTTCCATGCACAGAGAATTCCAAGAAGCAGCGCGAGGGTGAAAATCAGCAGAAACCCAATGCCGCCAAGCACCAGCGTATTTCCAATTCTTCCCTCGATCACGCGCGTTACATCCATTTTATATTTGTACGAAATTCCGAAATCCCCATGCAGCGCATTGCCTGCCCAGCGAATATACTGTACGGAAATGGGATCATTCAGTCCCAATTTTTCTTCGGCCCACACTCTTTCTTCGGGCGTCATTTTTTCCACGCGGTCTCCGTAATATGATACCAGCGGATCTCCCGGCGCAAGCCTTGAAATATAAAATACGAGCACAGATAGCAGCAGAACACTTGCCAGAAATGCCGCTGCTTTTTTTCCATAGTAAAGCACTCTGTTCCGGCTTTTCATCCTGCATCGCCTCCCTCCATCAGCACAAAATGATCTTTTTCCACTTCCCGCAGTGTTCCCGTCCGGGGAAATTCTGTATTGGAAAAATCCGGTACAGCTCGCGCTCTTTCCCTTCGCGGATCCGGAATCGGAATGGCCGCGATCAGTGCTTTCGTATACGGATGCAGCGGATTTTCAAACACGGCTCGCGCCGGGCCGGTCTCCACCAGTTTTCCATGGTACATCACACCTACTCTGTCACACAGAAATTCGACCATATCCAGATCATGCGCAATAAACAGGAACGAAAAACCGTGCTCCTTCTGCAGATGGCGGAACAGATTCACAATCTGCGCCTGGATCGACGCGTCCAGCGATGCAATCGGTTCATCCGCCACCAGAAGCTCCGGCTCCATCGTCAGTGCCCGTGCAATCGCAACGCGCTGCCGCTGTCCGCCGGACAATTCTCCCGGATATTTTTTCAGATATTCCGGATCCAGCCCCACGTATTTCATCTGGAATCTGGCTTCCTCCTCATAGCTTCCCCGCAGCGGCCGGATTTTCTGCACGCGCATCGGCTCCTCAATAATGTCACGGACCTTCATCCTCTGATTCAGACTGGAACCGGAATCCTGAAAAATCATCTGGCGTGTCGTCTGCAGCATTTTTTTATTTTTCCGGAACTGGCCTCTGTCGCAGGTATCAATCCCTTTATAATAAATCTGGCCGGCATATGGCTGATAAATATTCATCACACAGCGTGCAGCGGTAGATTTTCCGGAACCGGATTCTCCTACCAGTCCAAAAATTTCTCCTCTTCGAATCTGAAACGATACATCATCGACTGCCTTGACTGCTGTTTTCCGGGACAGTGGAAAAATATGGGTCAGATGACGCACATCCAGCAAAATCTCATGTTCCATCTGTGTTTCCTCCTATCGGCGTCACAACCTTCGGTGCTCTCTCATCCAGCAGCCATGTTGCCGCATAATGGCTGTCTGTAACCCGGAACATCGGCGGCTCCTCCTCAAAATCAATTTCCAGCGCATAAGCATTGCGGCTGGCAAAGGCATCGCCCTTCGGCGGATGGAGAAGAGACGGCGGCATTCCCGGGATAGACGGCAGGCTTTCTTTTCCCCTCGAAAACGCCGGTATGGAACGCAGCAGTCCCCACGTATACGGATGACGGGGATCATAAAAAATCTCATCCACGGTCCCGATCTCTACGATTTTTCCTGCATACATGACCGCTACCCGGTCTGCAATCCGTGCCACGACGCCGAGGTCATGTGTGACAAAAACGGTTGCCGTTCCGAGTTTTTTCTGGATTTCCCGAAGCAGATCCAGAATTTGTGCCTGAATCGTCACATCCAGCGCCGTTGTCGGTTCATCCGCAAACAAAATTTCCGGATTTCCCGCCAGTGCAATCGCCAGTACGATTCTCTGCCGCATTCCGCCGGAAAAATGGTACGGATATGCTTTTTTCCGCTCCTTCGCCTGCTCAATCCCCACCAGCTGCATCAGTTCTGTCACTCTTTGTTCCACTGCTTCTTTTCCCATGCCTTTTTGATGCACCCGTACTGCCTCTGCAATCTGCGCTCCGACGGTCATCGTCGGGTTCAGGGACGTCATCGGGTTCTGAAACACCATCGAAAACAGCTTTCCCCGCAGCTCCCGCATTCTGCGCTCCCCGCAGCCTGCAAGATCTTCGCCATTGACCAGGATCTTTCCGTTTTTGATCTTCGCATTCTCCGGCAGCAGCTTCATAATGCTTTTACAAAGTACACTTTTTCCGCAGCCTGACTCGCCAACCACAGCAAGCACCTCTCCCGCCTGCAAGGAAAAGCTGACATCCCGAACTGCCTGCACTTCCCCTTCATCAGTAAAAAAGCTGACCGAAAGATGCTCCACCTTTAATCGTTCTTCCATTCTGTTTTTCTCCTGTACGGACAAAAAGGGGGTAAACATACCCCCTTCGTCTGCTTTTTCTTTATTTATTCTGTCATTGTCCAGTCCTGAATATTCCAGAAAATACCAACGCCGTGATGGCCAAGTACGGTATCCTCAGAAATTCCCTGAATGCCGGAGTCCGCTACATAATTTGCATCGATATAGCAGATGAATGCATAGGCCGGATCTTCTGCCAGCTCTTCCTGGAATTTTCCGTAGTATTCCTTCCGCACCTCCGGGTCGTCGCTCTGACGGGCAAGTGACAGATATTCATCTACTTTTTCGTTGGAATAGCTCGAATAATTCGCTCCTTTGTCGGTGCCAAAAACCTTATAGGTATGGTCGTCTGCGTCAAACGGGCTTCCCCATCCGATCAGGCATGCCATCTGTCCACCCCAGTCCATCTGTGCCGGAATTTCCACGGTACAGTTGATTCCGGCTTCCCGGAGCTGCTGTGCTGCTGCCTGGGCAATATCAATACGGTCCTGCTCGCCGGACATTACGCTGATCACAAAGCCGATTTCTTCTCCGTCACGTTCATAGATACCGTCGCTGTTTTTTGTGCATCCGGCTGCTTCCAGAATCTCCTGGGCTTTTTCCGGATTGTAATCATAGTGTTCTACATTTTCGTTATTATAGATGTTTCGCTGCAGCGGACTGTATGCCGCCATTCCCTCGCCCAGAAGCACGGAATCAATGATCGCCTGACGGTCAATAGAATAGCATACCGCCGGAATGATGTCTCTGTTTTTCGTCCAGTAATCGTTTGCGAAGTTAAACAAGATTCCGCGGTAATCTGCCGTTGTCATATCGTAGCAGGTAAAACCGTTTTTTTCCTTGAAATTCTGCGCATTTTTCGGGTCAAGCAGTGCCAGATCCAATTCGCCGGATTCCAGCTGCATTGCCTGTGCATTATCATCCGGTACAATTTTGAAAATGACCTTGTCAATCTTTGGTGCACCGAGGTAATAATCTTCATTTTTTGTCAGAACGATCGACTGGCCTTCATCCCAGCTTTCCAGCTTGTACGGACCTGTTCCGACCGGTGCTCGGAAGAAATCCGACTCCTGCATATTTTCACCTTCCAGCAGGTGCTTCGGCAGGATTGCCATTGTCATATACTCCAGGAAAGCCACGTTTGGCTCGGAAAGCCGGAAAGCTACCGTCTGATCATCGATCACGGTAATCTCTTCCACATCCTCATAGTTCGTTGCATTTTCAGATCCGTTTTCCGGATCCATGATTGCTTCGATGGTGAATTTCACATCATCCGCCGTAAACTTTTCTCCATCATGCCACTGGATGCCGTCCCGGATATGAAAGGTATAGGTGCAGGTTTCTGCATCATACTCCCATTTTTCTGCCAGGCCAGGAACAATGTTGTCATCCGCATCGTGTGCCGTCAGTCCGTTGAACAGAAGCAAGTTGATTTCGCCGTGCTCGTCCATCGCTGGATTGATTCTGGTATAATCGGCAGAACCGTAAACCAGGGTTGTCTCTGCCTCCCCTGTCTGGCCGGAAGAAGCTTCCGTCTCTGTTTTCGACAAATCTGTACTGTTGCTGTTTTTCCCGCTGTCCTGACCGCATGCCGCAAGGGATGCTGCAAGAGACACCATCAGCATCAAAGATAATATTTTCTTTTTCATCCTTTTCCTCCCATTTTCAGACCGTTTTTACCCGGACTGACCGCTTTTTTGCTTTGTACTCCCATGATCTGCGCGCCTGATCCATGTACTGTTCGTTCATTATATTTGATATTTCAGGCTCTCACAAGCCGGGTGGGGGGATATTTTTTTCTTTTCCCGTAAAGTCAATTGTCTCTCCATCTTTCTCTCCAGTTCCGGCCTGCTGCCCAGCATGGAAGCACAAGAAAGAATCCTGCCCGGAGGGCTTTTTAATTTACAGGAAAATTCAACGAAATTTCCTGTAAATCAAAAAATGACCTTGCGCAGGGGATCGTTCCTCTGCATCAAGGTCATTTTAACTTTCGTATTTTTGTCGAATTTTACAGCATGTTAATGACAAATCCAGCCAGCATCGTCGAAAGAACGGTGATAACCGTAATTCCTCCCACGACATACGGCACATTCAGCGTATCTTCGATAAACGCTTTCTCCTCCGGTGTCTCTCCGACTGCATCGCCGACCTCGCGGCAGATGACTACGTTGCTCGGGAATCCGAGGAACTGCTCGACACCGATGCCGACTGCCAGGTCTTTGTCGCCCACGAGTTTCCAGGTCGGAAGAACCCAGCCAACCAGTGCAACACCGATCAGCGCTGCGGCGAACAGAACGATTGTCTGGAATGCCATGGTGCCGAGATCGCTTAAGGAAACTTTCGCCAGGGACGGGATGATGGAACCGAAGACAGCAATCATCATGAGGCCGTAGGAGTTCGATTTCTGCAGCGGTTTCGTCGGAACGAGTCCTGAAGCAACACAGACAACGCCGAGAAGCAGAGCCCAGATGCTGTAGTTGATCGGGGTCAGATCGCCAAGAATATGGGCAACCCAGGAACCGGCTGCCACGAGTGCCATCATGACGTTGGCAGAATACCATTCTTTATGTTTGTCTGCAAAGAAAACTTTTGCGGAAGCACCCTTTCCGGTCTCCTGCTTTTGGAACTGTGTCGGATTCTCGCGGTACGCTTTCAGCAGTTTCTTTCCATAGCGGATACCCATCGCAGATGCGATCGGCGCACCGACGAATTTCTGTACGGAATAGATGACTGCACAGAGTGCTGCTGCCGTTGCCAGCCCTTTTTCTGCTGCGGCGCTTGCCATCAGCGAAGTCGCCATTGCCGCACCGTTGATAACCGGCATGCCGACGAGCACAGTGTCAAATCCGATGATCGGGGATGCCAGAAGCATCACAAGGCAGGACGCCAGCATACAGAGTGCCGCCATTAATACGGTTCTCCACTCCTCGATCAGCTGTTTCATGTTCAGGGTAGTACCCATGTTGAACAGTACCATCGCAATTGCCAGTTTTGATAACGCCGTAAGGCCTCCCTGATCGATGATGTCCGCCGGGATCAGTTTCGTCAGAAAGCCTACCAGGAACAGAAGCATGACGACCATCATTCCGGACAGCTTTCCTTTTGTAATTTTACCGACAATGTCGCCGAGTGCAAACACGATCAGAACAATCATGAAGCTGGAGAACATTGCGTTGTTTGTTAAAATCTCAGCCATTTCTTTTTCTCCCTTGCTCTTTTTAATTTGAAATTATACATAATTTTCTTTTGTTTTGCAAGTTTTATCCAGTTTTTATTTTATATTTTGCATATTTATGCAATCCTTTCAATTATCCGCGCCACAAGCTCTCCGGCATGATAGAAGTCATCGAGATGCAGATATTCTTCGGTCGAATGATTCTTGAAATATCCTGTTGCGATACCGACACAGGTGATTCCCTTCTGATTGAAAATATTGCCGTCCATACCGCCGCCTCCGCCGTTGATCTGCGGTTCGATTCCCATCTCTTTCAGGGATTCCGTGACGATCTGAATCATCTCGGAATCCTCCGGGATGAAGAACGGCAGGAAGGTGTTTTCTCTTTTAAATTCCACACGCGCACCGCGCTTTTCTGCGATTTCACGGCAGTGCGACTGGAAATACGCTTCATAGCGGTCGAGTTTTTCTCCCGACCGGCTCCGCATCTCTCCGCGCAGGATTGCGTGGTCGCAGACAACGTTCATTGCCTCGCATGTTTTGGACCAGAGGTGAGAAAAGTTCGACGTTGTATTTTCATCCAGTCTTCCCGTCTCCATCGTTGCGAGCATTTCCGCCATAATTTTTGCCGCATCAATGCCTTTCTCCGGCTCATTTCCCGCATGGGCTGCCTTGCCGAAAACCTGTGCTTCCAGAAGGGCACGGCCCGGCGCACCATTTACAATTCGGCCGATGCGTCCCGGGGAGTCGAGCACATACATCGTTTTTGATGTCAGCAGGCTTACATCGAATGCTTTCGCACCGTACAGACCGGCCTCCTCGCCGACCGTAAAGAGGATCTCCAGTTTCGGAAGCGCCTTCCCGGATTCAATCGCCTGACGCACGCCCTCTAAAATGGCTGCCACACCGGACAGATCATCCGCCGCCAGAATCGTGTCGCCCGAAGAACGAAGGATTCCATCCTCCTCCACCGGTTTGATTCCAATGCCGCCCGGCACACGGTCCATATGGGAACAGAAACAGACAACACCGTCCCGCTCTCCTTCCCGAACCGCCAGAATATTGCCGCACACGCCGCCAAACGTAGCCCCGGCCTCATCCCGCGTAATCGCAAATCCCATCTGCTCCAGTTTTTTCACCAGATGCTCTGCAATCTCCGTCTCCTGACCGCTCGACACATCAATCCGCATCAATTCGGTCAGTTCATCTAACATACGTTGATTTTTCATTTCTTTTCCACTCTCCATTCTTGAAAAAAATTTTCAAAAACAATTCTTCTACATCTTACCATTTGCCTTTCGTCCTTAATAGGTGTAAAATTATGCCATAATTCATTTTTATGTCTTTAATTCTCGGAAAGGAATTTTATATATGAAAATCGGCGTAACAGGTTCTGACCATATCTGCGACAGGATTCAGAAAACGCTGGAGAAGCGCATGCCGGACCTTGAAGTGGTCTACCGGCGTTCCAACGATTACCGGTACGGTCTGGAAGCGGCTGCCCAGTTTCAGAAAGGGAAAGTATCCGGCATTATTTTTACTGGGCCGACCAACTATCACTATGCTTTAAAGCGGCTGGAGCCAAACGTTCCCTGGACCTTTCTTCCGCACAATCAGGCTTCCATCTTAAAAGCGCTGGCAGAATCTGCTGTCCGTTATTCCTGCGTGCCGGATGTCATCAGTATCGATATGTATGAGGAACAGCTTGTGCAGGAAACGCTGGAAGAGATCGGCATTTCCAATGGCCGCGTCCTTGTGGCACACGGCTCTTCTCCCGATCAGGGCGATTTTCAGGATGCCCTCACGGATTTTCACCGTTACAACTATTTTCACAACGGGGCGAAAATCTGCTTTACCAACATGGAAAAAACGTATGAGGCACTGTCGGCAGAAGGCATTCCCTGCATCCGCATCTCGGTTTCCGAGGATGTAATTCTGGAACAGGTTTATCATCTTCAGTTTCTGGAAAATACGGCGCAGAAGAACCGCGGGCAGAGTGCTTCCGTGCAGATCTATTTTGATTATTCCTTTGATCAGGAGACGGATCTTTCGCTCCGGGAATGGGAGAAGGTTCATTATCAGAATGAGATGCGCGAGCTGATCTACTCTGCCGCCCACCGCATGGGGGCTGCTGCGTTCTCCGAGGGCGCTTCTATTTTTTATATCATGTCATCCCGTCCGGTTCTGATGCGGGAATTTATTCAGAACGGGGAATATCAGAAGATTCTGTTTCACGGACAGCAGACGCCGCACAACCGGCTGTGGATCGGCATCGGCTACGGTGATACTCCCATGGAGGCGAAATCCCGCGCGGCAATGGCGCTCAACCACTCGATCGCGGACCGCTCCGGCGCGAACTATATTGCGGAGGATGAGCATCAGTTTACCGAAATTAAGATCGATGACCCGACCGATCACACGGCGTATCTTCTGCACCGGCTTCACATCAGCAGCAGTACGTATGAAAAACTGAAAGAGATTCTGCGGTCACATGATCAGGTAATCACTTCCGCACAGCTCGCTGCAGATATGGGGATCACGGAGCGGAGCGCCAACCGGCTGATTCTGCGGCTGGAACAGGAAAACTGTGTGACCACGATCGGCAAAATCAGCGGCGGCAGGGGACGGCCGGCACGGATTATGAAAATCACTTTATAAAACATAAGAAATGGAGAATGTTTATGGATAAAAGAACGGAACAGGCATTTGCCTATCTCGAGAAAAACGAACACAGTATGATGGAGCTGCTGAAAAATCTTGTCTCCATTGAAACACCTTCGGCTGATCGCGAGGCGAATGAGCGGATTGCGGCGCATCTCGATACGTACTGTGATGCGCTCGGCATGGAGCGTCAGATTCATCACTTTGAGAAGGCTGGCCCGACGTTTGCCGCGTGGACCCGGCCGCAGGAAAAGAAGCCGATTCTTCTGCTTGGGCATATGGATACAGTTCATGCGGTTGGAAAGTTCGGCCCGGAACCGTTTCTTGTGAAGGATGACCGCGTGTACGGTCCAGGCGTTTATGACATGAAGGGCGGCGATGTGATCGCGCTGTTTGTGCTCCGCGCACTGAATGCGGTCGGGTATGAGGACAGACAGATCAAACTGGTGCTCACCGGTGATGAGGAAGTCGCCCATGCATTTTCCCACGGCGAGGCCGGAAAGCTTGTCGAGCAGTATGCCAGCGGCTGTGAGGCGGCTTTTAATCTGGAATCGGGCTACACCAGCGGCGAAGTGACTACGAGAAGAAACGGCGGCGCGATCATTCGCGTGAAAGTAAAGGGCAAAGCGGCTCATGCAGGAAAGGAGCCGCAGAAAGGCGCGAGTGCGATTCTGCAGGCGGCGCGCATGATTACAGAGATTGAGAGCCGCTCGGTGTTCGGCTATCTTTCCTTCAACTGCGGCCGTATTTCAGGCGGAACCGGAGCCAATGTCATCCCGGATTCCTGTGAGTTTTCCATCGGTATCCGATACGCGGCAAATGTGCAGTATGAAGAAGCCATCGCTTTCTTAAAAAATCTCTGCGAACACGTCACCGTTCCTGGCACAAGCTGCACCATGGAACAGAACGGCTACTACCCCGCCATGGAAATGGTCGACGGTGCCGACCGCCTCCTCTCCCTCTATCAGGAAAGCTGTAAACTCCTCGGCGAACCAATCCCGCAGGGCATCCAGCAGAGCGGCTGCTCCGACACCTCCTTCGTCACCCGCATCGGAATCCCCGCCCTCTGCAGCCTCGGTATCCAGGGCGCAGGCGCACATTCACTTGATGAGTATGCGATTCCGTCCTCACTGCTCGTGCAGTGCAAGAAACTGGTGGCCACGATTTTGGCGATGTAAAATGCTATGCGGTTCTTGACAAAACAGGAAAGTCACTTTAGCATAAAAAAAGAAACGGGTTTTTTGTCCGGTAAGCTCATCAGGAGCCGAGGGAGTTGCTCGTTTCTTTTTTGTTATCCTATTTTCTTTACCCTATCACATCCGTAACCGCATTCACCGCTTTCGCCACAAAGCTGATCGTCTTTTCATTGAACACTTCCCCGTCTTTTGAGATCGAAACGTGTGCCAGTCCGATCTCATCTTTCTCGCTCGCTTCGGTGCTGCCCATGAGGGTGGTCCATTTGATATGGACATCGTCGGCGGTGATGGCGTGGTCGCATATTACGATGTACTGTGCTTCATCGAACAGCGGCGAATTGGATTCCGCATAGACGATGATGTCGTTGTTTTTTTCCTGATAGACGCGCACGGTATAATTTACCAGGTCTTTTTCATCCGTAATATAGTCCTTGTTCGGCGATACGGTTTCTTCGCAGATCAGGCTTGCATCTTTTGGAATGGTATTCTTCTCTTTCGTTTTGGTCATCCCGATCATCAGCATACAGTTGCAGAGCGCTGCGATCAGAACTGCAAGCAGCAGGATTTTTATTCTATGTTTCATTGTTTTCTCTTCCTTTTCCCATGTCATAGTTTGTCACCGATGTTTCATTTCCATTATACATGATTCCCCCAAAATAAAAAACGTTAAAATACGTCCGTCCCCATAAAAGCTTTTTTGAAAAAATTTCTCAAAGAAAAAGTTTTCCATTTTGTTCCAAATATGTTATGCTATACTATCCGTTAGACAATTCTAACTTGATGCACTCTCGCAATAAAGGAGGTCCTGCATGCCTTTAAATTTAACCGTTTTCAATCAGTTTTACGCCATCAATAAAATCTGCGGCCAGGAAAAGCAGCGTCATTATCTGGAGTCGCTTGGGTTTGTTCCCGGGGCCAGGATTTCGATTCTGTCGGAGCTTCACGGTTATTATCTCGTCATGGTGAAGGGCAGTAAAATCGGGCTGGATAAGAGTCTGGCCAAGAAAATTATTGTGTATGCCAGCTGAACCGATGGCAGGGTTCACTTTTTGCATACGCATTTAGAAAGTATGGAGTATTATGGAAAAGAACAAAAAAATCATCAAACTGTGCTATCTGCAGATCGCATTCTATGTCGTCTTTCTGACATCGCTGCTTCTGCATTTCAAGCGTGGGCTGGATCATCGCGCCTTTGCGCTTCTGATTATCCTTACGCTGCTCGGCTGCGCCTCTGCACTGACGCTTACCGATTATCTGAAAAGCCTGATCCGCCGCTCCGGCTTTGATGTCGCCGGCGTGCACGATAAAAAGTCGCTGGAAGAAAAGCTCCTCCAGCTTCAGAACGCGGACGATACACTCGATGTCGGCGTGATGATGTTTGATATGAACAATTTAAAGATGATCAACGACACGTACGGCCACGAAGAAGGCGACGTCTTTATCCAGACCTTCGCCTCCTATCTGACCCGCATTCTGACCGAGAACAGCTTTCTGGCGCGGTTCGGCGGTGATGAATTTGTCATTGTGCAGAATCATGCAACCTGGAACCAGCTGGAGCAGATGAATCTTCAGCTGCAGACGATGATCGACACCTACAACCAGACGGCGGATCACCCGCTGAGCTATGCCGTCGGATATGAGCTGAGCTGCAAAAATCATTATTATCTGATCATGGATCTGCTGCAAATGGCGGACGAAAAAATGTACCAGGACAAGCGGTATAAAAAACAGCTCCAGAAAAACGGACCTCTCGCCGCCCGCCGCAGTATGCTTGCTGAGAGCATTTCCACGGATTCTTTAAAAGAAAAAATTTTTACGCTTCTCAATAACAGAAGCGAAGAAAAGCAGTACGCCTTTCTGATGACGGATGTCGACAATTTTCATCTGATCAACGATTACTGGGGTTATGAGACGGGTACGAACATTCTGAATTTCATCCTGAAAAAGCTGGAACTCTTTCCGCAGACACTCTTTGTGAACCGCTATCACTCCGATATCTTTGTCGGCATTATCGATATCACCTGGCAGGATCCGGCCGTGGTGCGGGAAAAGATTTCCGCCTATCACAAGCAGGCGATCCGCTTCTTCCACGATCGGAATATCCGCATTTCCATGGACGATTTCGGATCGGGGTATTCTTCTTTGAATTCGCTGAAGGATATTCTTTTTGATGAAGTCAAGATCGACAAACATTTCCTCTCGGCGGGCCTTTCCGAAAAAGAAAAAATTTGAAGAGCTGATCGCTTGACAAAGTCCGAATTCTATACTATGGTTATCTTACCCGGTAGTTACTACCGATTCGATTCTGTTATGAACTTTGTTGGGAGGTATGCATGATGTATTCCATGAAAGAAGCCTGCATCCAGACAGGCATGTCGTATGAAACCCTGAAATTTTACTGCAAAGAAGGCCTCGTCCCGAACGTAAAACGCGACAGCCACAATTACCGCGTTTTCGACGACCGCGACATCAAATGGATCCAGAGCCTCGGCTGCCTGAAGCGCTGCGGCATGACGCTGGCGGAAATGAAAGAATATCTCGCCTACTGCCTCGAAGGTCCATCCTCCATTCCGGAGCGTAAAGAAATTCTCGCGGTAAAAAAAGAAGCGTTGCTCGCATCGATGGAAAAACTGCAGAAAGCCATCGATTATATCGACTGGAAACAGAATTTTTACGATGATGTCCTGTCGGGCAAAATCGAATATCACAGCAATCTGATTTCCGATGAAGAGATTGCACAGAAGGCACAGTAGTCCTTCCTATCCTATGCAAAAAACGGCGCCGATCTTTTTACAGATCAGTGCCGTTTTCTCATTTTTTCTCTTCTTTCCTCCACCGTCTCCATGCGTCGTCTGCGGAGCTGTTCATTTACTTCGGCTGCGGTCCGCATACTCTGTCCGAAATCGACGATGTGCCACAGGATTTTTGCTCCCAGGATAAAGGATCCGTAAATGGCTGCATCCAGCGGGCCGTACCAGAAATGCCAGTAATGTGCCAGCGGCAGCAATGTGATTTCCAGCAGGCAGGTATGCAACTCTGTTGAATTTATCTCGTCAATCATGTCATCATCTCGTCACGTAAGTGACGTGATTAATTTTCTCGAATATTATATGTTTTTCCGTCTCAGATCCGATCCAGCACTTCCCCAATATCCCCTTTAATGCACACCGCTCTGTCACGGATCAGATCCGGGACACGCATATCGCTGGTGTTGATGCAGACATAAAGATTATCTTTATCTTCTGCTGTCATGCTGAAAAATGGATATTTGATGATTCCCGGCGTGTTGTATCCCACGCCGAGTTCCAGATACAGGATATGGCCTCTGTTGTGACGGAGCAGGAAATCGATGCGTCGGCTGGATGCCTCATGCCAGCCTTTATCTTCCACAAACGTGTCATCCGCGCGCAGATTCATGCTCATCGGTTTTCCGCAGTGTGGGCAGTACGGCACCAGTTCGGATGGGATCCGCATGCTCAGGTTTCCGTTCTCCGGCGGAACAAGGCTTCCGTCTTCCAGGATCTGATACCCCTGGGCAAGCAGCATCTTTCGAATGATTTCTTCATTGTCATACTTTTCCTTGCAGCACGGCTCAGAGCACTGAAACAGGCCGTAATCTCCCTGCGTGTAAAACAAACGGTTTTTATCAAATCCGGCTTTCTGGAAGCAGTGGTCTACATTTGTGGTGATGACAAAATAGCTCTTATTTTTCATCAGGCTGAGCAGTTTCTGGTAAACCGGTTTTGGCGCGTCCTGATAACGGTTGATGTAAATGTATCTGCTCCAGTACGCCCAGTATTCTTCCAGCGTATCGTAAGGGTAGAAGCCGCCAGAATACATATCGTGGAAACCGTATTTCTGTTCAAAATCTGCAAAATATTTCCGGAACCGCTCACCGCTGTAGGTAAATCCGGCCGATGTCGAAAGCCCAGCCCCGGCTCCTATTAAAATCGTGTTTTTTTCCTGCAGTGCGGTGCGAAAACGCTCCATCTTTTTTTCAAATTCTCTTTCTTTCCAACTTTCAAACATCACAAATTCACCTCTTCTTTTCTTTCTGCTTTTGTTCCCCATTCTTCAGCGATTACTTTTCTCCCAGCAGCTCCTCATAAATCTCCCTGTCGCGGTCCTTGAACACGTTGAAAATGACCTTCTCCACGCTCGTCTCTTTCTGCGCCAGAAACTCTTTCACCGTCGCAACGGCAATCTCCGCTGCTTTCTCGTTCGGAAAATGAAATTCTCCAGTGGAAATGCAGCAGAACGCCACGCTTTTCAGTCCGTTCTCCGCCGCAAGTGACAGGCACGACCGATAGCAGTCCGCCAGCTGCCGGCAGTGTGTTTCCGTCAGATGGCCGCCCACAATCGGTCCAACCGTGTGGAGCACATAGCGGCACGGCAGATTATACGCCGGCGTGATTTTCGCCTGCCCCGTCGGCTCCGCATGGCCCTGCGCTTCCATCATCTCCTCGCAGTACAGCCGAAGCTGCACACCCGCAAACGTATGGATGCAGTTGTCAATGCACCGGTGATTCGGCACGTAACAGCCAGTCATCCCGCTGTTCGCCGCATTCACAATCGCATCGCACCGGAGCGCGGTGATATCGCCCTGCCAGAGATACAGCCCCTGCTGCACCGGCGTAAGGTCGTCGACATCCGTCACGCCCTTTTTTGCCGTCTCCTCCTGCAGATACGCATCCTGAATGTTCAGAAATTCTGCACTGCTCTTTTTCACCATGCGCACATTCATCAGCCCCCGCAGAAGCTGTCTCTGCCCGGTGCTGTCAGACGGAATCTGCATTCCGCGGTACTCCCGGCTCTCTTCCAGCAATGACTGGATCAGAAAATTTCTTCGTTCACTCTGGTTCATGTTATTCCCTCATTTCCATCGTTTCTATAGACTTTATCTTATCACTATTCCCATAAAATCTGTAGCTAAAATAAGGGGACTACTGCCCTCTTTTGCGAATCGTTCCTCTCGGACACGTCTCCGCGCATCGGCCGCAGTGCAGGCACTGGTGCTGGTCGATGACGGCCGGGATGCGGGTGATGTCGATGCATTTCTGCGGACAGACTGAAAAACAGAGCTTGCAGCCAATGCATTCGTTTCCCACCTCGTACCCAGCCATCGACTGCTCTGCGCCGCCGATCAGGATCGTGTCCCGCACGATATGCGACGGATCGCTGATGTCGAAGTATTCTCCCTCGGCCTCGTACACGCAGAACACCTCAAGTGCCGCGCGTGTATCGCCGGGATAAATTTTCTGCATGTATGGATTTTTTCCGAAAATTTCATCCAGCTTTTCACTGTGGATGTTCTGGATTCTGCCGCGGAGAGAGACTGCTTTTTTATCTTTCGTCGCAGAAATTGCCACATAGCCCTGCTCCATGAGCTGTGCATAAAAGGCTTTTCCTTTTGCCGTCAGAAAATACACTCCTTTCTTGTCCCACAGCATCATATCGATCACACGGGTCTGTGGATGACCGTCTGCACCGATCGTCGCCATCGTGGTTGAGTGCATCTCCTCTACTAACATCTTCAGATAATCATTTCTCTCCATAGCGGCAGATTCCTTTCTCTTTTTACTTCAAATTCATAGCGACAGATTAAAACTCGTACGGCGGGTTTCCGGAAAAGTCTGCGATTACACCGTGTGCATTGTTCAGATAGAATACCTCGAAAATCGGGTTGTCAGCGGTTTGGTACTGGCCTTTTACAATCGGATTTCCCATGCACATTTCTTTTGCAGCCATGTTGTTTTCAAATACAGCTTTTCCGTTCAGACGGATCCATGCATAGGATGGGCTGGAAGTGGAAATTTCAATTTCCGGATTTGCCAGCATATCTTTATAAACATCTTTTGTGTTGTTGGTACAAAACCACAGTTTTCCTTCCATTTCGCCAATAAACATAAACGGACGGCATTTTGCTTTTCCATCGCGCCCTACAGTTGCTAAATACTGTACCGGGTTTTCTTTTAAGAATTCTACTACTTTACTCATGATGATGTCCTCCATTTTCGTTTTTTGATTTTGTTTTTGAGCTTGTTTCTTATGATTTGGTTTCGGCCTTTTTCGAATGCGCTTCGGATCTTTTTTCTCGAAAGGATTGCTTTTTTCTTTCGATGGCTTTATAATAAGCCCAAAGCGTCTTAACGTAAAGTAAGCACAATATTGTGCTGTAGTTACCAAAAGGAAACTATTGTGTAAATACAAGGTTTTCCGTGCTTACTTTTACAAGAAAATCTTTATGAAATGGAGGTTTTTTATGTCAGTTTCTGAAAAAAACGCAATATCTTTAGCCGATCTCCCGGCCTGCCCGGTAGAGACTACCTTAACCTTAATCAGTGATAAATGGAAAGTCCTGATTCTCCGTGATCTGATGCCGGGCACCAAACGTTTTGGCGAACTAAAAAAATCCATCGGTCACGTTTCCCAGAAAGTTCTGACGAGCCAGCTCCGTCAGATGGAACAGAGCGGGCTCGTCAGCCGTAAAGTTTATGCAGAAGTTCCGCCGCGGGTAGAATATACCCTCACCAACCTGGGCTACAGCCTACAGCCAATCATGGATGCCATGTGGAGCTGGGGAGAAAATTATAAGAAAAAACTCTCCGCCGAAGAATCCGAAACCGCCTGATATTCGTTTGTTTTTTGCAAAAAAAATGTCTCAAAACCAGTCTTTTGTTTTGAGACATTTTTATTTTCTATTTTTCCCGGAAATTCGGACTGTTTTCTTTCAGCACCACTGTTTCCCAGCTTCCGATTGTTCCATCATACTGTCCGTTCCACACCGGATACTGTTCGACCGGAAGTTTGATTTCCACGGCATTCCGATTAAAGTTCTGTACGAACACATACCGGATTCCATTCTTTTCGCGCGTTGTAACCTCCACGCCATCCGGAATCTCTTTCACCACCGATGTGACACCTGCTTCTTCTGCCAGTTTTCCGCAGAGCTCATCGTACAGACCCTGTTCAAAACCGGCACAGATCTGATATGCTTTTCCTGCGCCATACTGGTTTTCTGTCAGTGCAGGCATTCCTGCATAAAAATCTTTTCCATAAGTCATCAGCACTTCTGCTGTCGATGGTTTCACCAGTTCACAGAGATTGCTGCACCGGTACGTCCGGGTCAGATGCAGACGGTTTTGCGGGACCGGAACTCCTTCGTTCCATTCCCCATCGTACAGGCCGTCAATCTCCATGCTCCGAAGTCCCATTACATCCAGCAGTCCGTGCGGCGTTCCGCCAAGGAAACAAAGATCCGTCTCATCTACAATTCCGGACCAGTACGTTGCCAGGAAAGTGCCGCCTCCGGCCACAAACTGCCGTACTTTTTCCACCCATCCTTCCCGCTGCAGATAAACCACAGGCGCTGCCACGATCTGATAGTCCGAAAGACCCTGCGTTTCATCGATGACATCAACATCCAGGCCGAGTCTGCGGAAGGCGCGGTATGATTTTTCCACGGTTTCTTTGTAAAACAGGCCCTGATTCCGTGGCCCTGCCGCATCTTCCAGTGCCCACCGGTTTTCGGTGTCATAAATCACAGCCACTTTCGGACTGCAGATGGCACCGGAAAGTTCCTGCATCTGCGCCAGGGTTTCTCCTACCTTTGTCACTTCCCGGAATACACGGGTGTCATCTCCTCCATAATGGTCTATCACCGCTCCATGAAACTTTTCGGAAGCTCCACGGCTCTGGCGCATCTGGAAATACAGGACGCTGTCTGATCCGTGCGCCACGGCCTGAATGGATGCGGCGTGCAGCATGCCCGGCTTTTTCAGTTTGCTGACCGGCTGCCAGTTTGTTGCGGACGGACAGCTCTCCATCAGATAAAACGGCTTTTTCTGGATACTGCGCATGATATCATGCTGCATCGCCGTATCTGCTGCCGTAACTGCTTCCGCTTCTTTGTGCCAGGTCGGATAATTGTCCCAGGAAACAAAATCAACAATGTCGGCAAACTTGTGATAATCCAGTCCCTTGAAATCATACATCATATTGATGGTCGTAGGCTGTTTGGCACCGGCATCCCGCAGCGCGCTGATCTCCCATTTCACAAAATCGGCTGTCTGATCTGTTACAAATCGTTTCCAGTCCAGATTCAGTCCGTGCAGCGATGCGTCTCCTTTTGGCGACGGACTCTCCACCTGATCAAAACTCTGGTATGTATGACTCCAGAACGCCGTGTTCCATGCATGGTTTAAGGCCTGTAAACTGCCATATTTTTGTTTTACCCAGTTCCGAAATGCCTCCTGGCAGAGCGGACAATGGCACTCTCCGCCTAGTTCATTCGAAATATGCCATGCAATGACACCTGGATGATCCCTGAACGCTTCTGCCAGTTTTGTATTGATCTTTCTCGTTTTTTCCCGGTACACCGGCGAGGTATAGCAATGGTTATGACGCTCTCCGTACAGATTTCTCTGCCGCATCGCATCCATGCGGAGTACTTCCGGATATTTCTGTGCCATCCAGCGCGGTCTTGCCGCTGTCGGTGTAGCCATCATGACAGAAATTCCATTTTCATACAGGCGGTCTACCATTTTTTTGAGCCATTCCAGATCAAACACGCCTTCTTCCGGCTCCAGGAATGCCCAGGAAAAGATGCCGAGGGAAACTTCATTTATTTTCGCTTTTTTGAAATACGCAAGATCCTGTTCCAGAATTTCCGGATATTCCAGCCATTGTTCCGGATTGTAATCTCCGCCATGCAGAAGTTTTCCAAAATTTATATTCTGTCTCATGAAAATCTCCTTTTATTCTCAAATGCCTCGGAATGTAAAGGTAAATTCCAGTTTCTGGTCAACCGAAATCAGGTATTCCGGATGGGTCTGTGCACCCCAGCTGTCGTCTCCTCCGACACCCATCTGCTGTTTTGCCACGCGCACAACGGTGTAATGTACCTGCGGCAGTTCATACGGATGCATCGCATTTTCCAGCTCGTGCGGTGTGTACGGCAGTGCGGAAAATTCCATCTTGTCGCCGCTAAACATCATACCACGGCCCTTGCGGTTCGTCACGGTTGCCCAGCGTACACCAACCTTGTTGCCGCACTCCTGCGGAACGAGATATTTCGCCATATTGTCTTCGACTTTATTCTTATAAACGCCAAGCTTTGCTCCGGCGCAGCGGTCCACATACGTCTCCTCCGGTCCCATGCCATACCAGGTAACGTGGTCGTAATCGGCATCCAGCTTGAACATCACGCCGAATTCCGGCATATCGCCGAGCTCTTTCACCGGATCATACGTCAGCGTCGTCTGAATGCTTCCATCGCCGAAGACACGGTAGGTCAGACGGCACTCACTCGCCGGTGTGGTCGGCATTACATAGCGGTAGCTGACTTCTGCGCAGTCCTCGTGTACTTCGATTTCCGGTGCATACAGTCCCGGATAATGGCTGCCGTTCGGATATTTGTGGGACAGATACATCGAAGCAATCTTCCACTGGCTGTAACGCATCGGCATCAGGCTTCCGCAGTCATTGTCGATCGGCGCACGCCAGAAGTTCGGTTTCGGAATCATTTTGATCATCTCAACGCCGCCGTAACGGTACGATACGAGTCCGCCGTTCAGATCGGAGAACATCACATCGAAATTCTCGCCGCGCACACCAAAATCATGGTTGGAACGGATCACTTCAAATTTCGCCGGTTTTTCTGCTTTCGCCGGTGCTTCCACTTCATAAACGCCCTGTCCAAATGCAACTTCATGGCCGCGCTTGCCCCATACGGTATCTTCTTTCAGGCGGAAGGAAACGGTCACCGCATACTCTCCCGGAAGTGTCTGTACCGCGATCGGCAGCTCCACCGTTTTTTCCGAAAGCGGCTCCACCGAAACTTCCATCGGCACTTCTTTCAGTTTCTTTCCTTCTTTTTCGAGAAGTACTACGCATGCAAATGTATCGGTATTCACAAACAGGTTTTTATTTTTTACAACCGCCTTGTCTTTCTGCACGTCAATGGAAATATTCTGATAGCAGAATTTTACTTCCTGCATCTTCGGAGACGCGTCGCGCTCGCCGCCGTATACGATACCATTTCCACTGAAGTTATAATCACACGGATGGTCGTCAAAATCACCGCCGTACGCCTGGAACTCTTTTCCGTAGCGGTCTTTTTTATAAATCGACTGATCGATATAGTCCCAGATAAAGCCGCCCTGGAACATTGGCTCTTCCTCGGTCAGATCCATATATTTCTTCATCGCGCCGCAGGAATTTCCCATGGCATGGGCATACTCACAGCAGACGTACGGTTTTCTGCGGTCTTTCGCTAAAAATTCCCGGATCTCGTTGACCGTGGTGTACATCCGGCTTTCCATATCGCTGGTGTCGTTGTATCTGCGGTCATCGTTCACTCCCTCATAATGGACAAGGCGGGTCGGATCCATCTTCCGGTATAACTGAGACATTTCAAAAATAACCTTTCCGCCGAACGATTCATTTCCGCAGGACCAGATCAGAATCGCCGGATGGTTTTTGTCTCTCTGATACATCGAGTTGACACGGTCCAGCATGCAGTCCATCCACTCCGGACGGTCGCACGGTACGACACCGGAGAAATCCCCGTTCCGTACGGCATCCGTATCTCTCGTTCCATGGGACTCCATGTTGCACTCTGCAATCATGTAAATACCGTATTCATCGCACAGATCATAAATGCCGACCGCATCCGGGTAATGGCAGGTACGGATTGCATTGATGTTGTTCTGTTTCATCGTTGTCAGGTCTTTGATCAGCTCTTCTCTCGAAACAACACGGCCGGATACGGAGCTGAACTCGTGGCGGTTGACGCCTTTAAAGACAATGCGTTTTCCATTCAGCATCATGATGTGGTCTTTCATCTCAAAGCGGCGGAATCCGACTCTCTGCGGAATCAGTTCCTGCACCGTTCCATCCTCTGCGGTGACTTCCAGCAGAAGATCATACAGCACCGGTGTCTCTGCGGACCACAGTTCCGGGTGATCGACTTTCAGAACAAACTGTGTTTCCCCATCCAGCACACCTTCGGTGCTCTGCAGTGCCGTTCCGTCTTTTGACAGGGTAATTTTCACTTTTCCTTTTCCGATCGTTTTCGTATCAATGACCAGATCTGCCTTCGTAAACGTATCATCCAGCAGCGTCTGTACTTTCAGATCCGAAACGTGAACCTCCGGAATCGTGTACAGATACACATCACGGTAAATACCGGAGAAACGGAAGAAATCCTGATCCTCGCACCAGCTTCCGCTCGTCCATTTGAAAACCTGCGCAGCCAGTTTATTTTCGCCCTCTTTCAGATACGGGGTCAGTTCAAACTCGGACGGAGTAAACGTATCCTCGCTGTAGCCAAGGAACGTTCCGTTCAGCCATACGGCAATACCGCTCTCTGCTCCCTGGAAGGAAACAAAAAGCCGTTTTCCTTTCATCTGATCCGGCACTTCAAAATATTTCACATAGGAAGCCGTCGGATTGAACCGCTCCGGAATCTCGCCCGGCTGGATTTCTTCTCTTCCTTCCCACGGATACTGCACATTGGCATACTGCGGTGCGTCGTATCCCTCCATCTGGATATGCGCCGGCACGCGGATATCATCCCATTTTGTGCAGTCATACTCCGGTGTCTCAAATCCCGGAATCGTGCTCTCGTAGTTCTTTGCATAGTGGAATTTCCACAGTCCATTCAGACTGTGACGGAAGTTTTCCACATGCTGCTCCATTTCTTCCACCGATCCATAATACCTGTGATCGGAATGCGCCGGTACCCGGTTCTCTCCATAATACGTCGGGTCCTTCACTTTTTCATACTGAAATACACCCATTTTTATTTTCCTCCTTCTGGAATTTTATTTTCTTTGATCTTTTGAAAAAAGGTGGATATTCATCCAAATATCCACCTTTTCTGTTCGATTCTTTTTCTTATTTTACAGCACCTGTGATACCTTCTGTGAAGCTCTTCTGGAAGCAGAAGAAAATGATTGCTGTCGGGATCGTACAGATGAATACGCCGAGCATCAGCACGCCATAATCTACAGTGTAGCCGCCGAGCAGGTTCGCTACCAGCATCGGCATGGTAATGGAATCATTGTTCTGTAAGATAACCTTTGGCCACAGATAGTTGTTCCATGCATTCATGAAGGTGATGATCGTTGCTGCCGCATAGGTCGATTTCATGGTCGGCATATACATGCGGAAGAAAATTCCTGTCTCGCTTAAACCATCCAGTCTTGCCGCTTCGATGATATCGTGCGGGAAAGAACGGGAAGCCTGACGGAACATCATAATCATAAACGGAGTGGAAATCGAAGGAAGCATAAATGCTGCCATCGTGTTGACCATTTTTAACTGTGAAAACATACGGAACATCGGGATCATGATTGCTGCGAACGGGATCATCATCGCAGTCAGAAGCACGGTAAATACCGCATCTTTCGCTTTGTCATGATAAATTTCAAATCCATAACCTGCGATTGAGCAGACCAGAAGACAAAGGACCGTCAGTACCGTTGCATTCCGGAACGAGTTCCACAGTGCAAGACGCAGGTTCTGCTGCGCAATCAGTGACTTGAAGTTTTCCATCAGATAAGTACCCGGAATCAGTTTTCCGGCAATAACATCAATACTTCTGTTCGTAGACGCGCAGAACATATAGTACAGCGGAAATACAGAAAGGAGGGATGCTACCGTTAAAACCAGATACATGAAGAATTTCTTTGTTTTTCCCATTATCGCTCGTCACCTACTTTCATCTGAATCAGTGCCAGAATGGCAACCATAATCAGGATCAGGATCGACATTGCTGCCGCATAGCCGAAGTTTGGACTCTGTACAAAGGACATGTTGTAAATGTAATGAGACATGGTCATGGTCGATTTTCCAGGACCTCCGTTTGTCAGGTTCAGGGACTCATCGAACAGCTGCAGCGTACCATTGGTAGAGGTAATCGTGGTCAGCAGGATCATCGGCTTTAACAGCGGAACGGTGATCTTGAAGAAGGTCTGCAGCGGGCTTGCGCCGTCAATTTTTGCTGCTTCGTAGATTGAGTATTCAATGTTCTGCATACCGGAGAGGTAGAATACCATATTGTATCCCGTCCATCTCCAGACCAATGCGATGATGATAACGGCACGGGCTGTCCAGGCATTGGAGAACCACATGATCGGATGCATGCCAAGTCCACGCAGAACGGTGTTGATAAATCCATCGTTTGCAAACAGGGAACGGAAAATCATTGCGTAAGATACCAGCGATGTTGCGCACGGCAGGAAAATACAGGTACGGAACAGTCCCTTGAAACGCAGATCTTTGTTGTTCAGCATCGATGCAAACATCAGACCAAGGATCAGCATGATCGGCACCTGAATAATCAGGTAGAGGAAGGTGTTACTTAAAGTCTGTTTAAAAGTCGGGTCTTTTAAAATACGCGCATAGTTTGCAAATCCGTTGAATTTCAGGTTAATGCCCATACCGGTCTGCAAAGACAGGATAAATGCCTGAATCATCGGATAAAAGCTCATCCATGCGATCAGAATCGTTGCCGGAAGCAGAAAAACCCATCCGGTAAAATTCTGTTTTCTTTCCAAGTTCATTCCTTTTTTCTTCTGGCTGCTCATGGAATCTTCCTTTCTTTTTTCGCTGCGAGGTACGCTTGAAAAAATCTTTTTGCAGACAACATCGCATGTTCTCCTGCAGAAATCATTTTTCAAGCCCACCCCGGGGCAGATACAGAACGGGCCTGCTTCTGTCTGTCTAGAAGCAGACCCGTTTCTTATCGTCCTACTTTTTTACAATATGAGAAATCTTAGTTACCCATGTTGAACTCTACGGTTTCCTGTGCAGTCTGGAGTTCGCTGTCCATATCTGCTCCTGTCTGGATGATATTGGAAAGTGCGGTTCCGACAGCATCGCGTGCATCGTAGTAGAATGCTCCAGTGATGTTGGATGGAGTCTTGGTTGCGAAATCAACGATTTTTGCATAAACCGGATCATCGCTGAAGAATGCAACTGGCTGTGCATATGCTTCGGAATCTCCTGCCGGTGCCCAGGTTGCCAGAGCGCCTTTTGCGATGATGTCATCGTAAAGAGCTGTGCTGCCTGCGAAGGTAGATTTCATAAAGTCAATGGCAAGATCGGTTTTCTTGCAGTTGGAAGAAATTGCCCAGGAAGAACCACCGTTGTTGGAGTAGTTGGTTGCTCCGTCGATGCCGTCCAGTTTTGGCATATTGGTGAGCGCCCATTTACCGGACTGATCGTCATTTGCTGTGATGGAAGCCATGATCCAGCATCCGTTGATAACGCCTGCTGTGGTTCCGTTGTTGATGGATGCAATATACTGATCCCAGTCGGTAACTTCTACCAGAGTACCATCTTTTACCATCTGGCTGTAGATCTCAAGGATTGGTTTTAATGCTTTGTTGTCTACAATATTTACGGATCCGTCCTCGTTGAACAGGGACTCACCGCAGGACTGCAGCATTTCCATAACAAGGTCCGGAGATCCGGCCTGAGATGTCAGGATTGGCTGGCCTGTTTTCTCTTTGACAACTTTTGCTTTTTCCATAAAGTCATTCCAGGTAATGTCTGTGAAATCATCTACGGTAAAGCCTGCCTCTTCCAGCATATCGGTACGCAGGCACTCGATCACAGCGCCATTGTCAAACGGAATTCCGTAGTTCTTTCCATCCAGTGTAGAGTAAGCAACTTTTGCGGATGAGAATTCACCAAAGTCGATACCGGAATCGGTCAGATCTGTGAAAATGTCCGGGTAGTTGGTTGCATATTTCTGGAAGGAGTTGTCCTGCATCAGGAAGATATCCGGCAGAGTACTTAAGTCTCCTGCAGAAACTGCTGTGGTCAGGCGGGTTTCAATGTCATCGGACTGTACTTCGCTGACTTCTACTTTAAAGCCTTCGTGATCCTGTGCGTAAATCTCAGCTGCTTTCTGGATCGCATAAACGTTGAAGTTCGGGTCCCAGGTCCATACGGTTAAGGTGTTGTCATCATCTGAACCACCTTCTACTACGTCGCTGCTCTCTGATTTTGCAGTGGTGTCATCTGCTGCTGATGCATCGTTTCCGCCGTTGCTGGAGCTTGTTGTAGTTCCTCCGCTGGATCCGCATGCAGCCAGTCCAAGTACCATTGCTGATGCCATTACGATTGATACAATTTTTCTTCTCATATTGCACATCCTCCTTAAGATGTTATTTTACAACCTGACTTTTTCACATATATCGCTTAAAAGTCTTTTGGTTGTTTTGTACATTTTTTAGGTTTTTATACCCTCAACATGTACAAATTATAACAACATTCTTTCGTCTGTTGTGCGCATATTCGACTCTATCCTATGCATTTTCAACTATCTATAGATATTTTCACTTTGTTTCACCATCCTTCCTGTGTTTTTATGTCAAATTTCAACAAATTCTGCTCGTAATGTTCCGGTGCCCTCCGCCATTGCTGGGGCGAAACGCCGAGAATCTTTCGAAAATTACGATTAAAAGTGGATATTGTTGTGAATCCGCAGTGCAGTGCAATGTCACTTACGGAGGCATTTGTCTTTCTCAGCTCTTTGCACGCTGCCCGGATCCGAACCCAGTTGATATATTCCACCGGCGGCATCCGCATGGATTCCTGAAAAATACGGCGCAGATGTGTCTCACTGATGTGGCACACATCCGCAAGTTCTTCAATCCGGATGCTCTCGTGGAAATTTTCCCCGATATAATTGAGCGCAGGAAGAATCAGGGCAATGCTGGCATCATCCAGAATGGCATTCTTTTCCTGCGTCTCATCTTTTTCATTCCATCTCGCAATCTGCATCAGAAGCGCCCGCGTCAGCCCCTTTACTTCTTCCAGATAAAATTCCTCTTTTTCATCCATGCATTTAATAATCAGTTTGATCAGCTCCGCCACCTCAGGTCTGTCCTCATTTTTCGAGTAATGAGCCCTCTGGTTGATGCGGGAAATCAGCTTCTGTGCCATACGCGAATTATCCTTATACAGTTTTGTGATAAAGCCTTCCACATCAATAAACAGCCATGCCCAGGAGCACAGACTGTTTTCCTTTGAGTTTGTCGTATGTGGAAAGTTCTTTGGTACTACCGTAAATGCCCCCCGTCGTACGGAATTTCTTTATCTTCCAGGACAATTGTCCCCTCACCGTAATAGCAGACGCCGATCTCCATCATATTATGAAAATGCAGGTAATCAATCTGGTAACCGTAATTCTGCACCCACTTTTCTCCCAGAAGTGCCAGCACCGGACATTTTTCCGGCACTTCATAAAAGCGGTACTCCATTTTCATCTTTTTCTTTCTGCTCATACAGCCACCCCCTCGAAATAGTAACTCCATCATACCATGTACTGTTTTTTCCTACAAGCAAACCTGCAGAACCTGCCACTCATCTGTTCCCTTCGTATGCATGGAAACAAAAAAACTGCCGAAAAAGCTTCTCTTTCAAAATCTCTTTCGACAGTTTCCTTTCCTCTGACAGAATTTTTTATCATGCTTCTTTTTTCTGAATCATCGCCAGAAATACCAGCGGCTCGTCTCCTTTGCAGGAAATCGCATGCCCGTTTCCGTCCTCGCAGAAGGTCGTCATTTCTGCCTCCACCGGATACGTCTTGTCGTTGTCCTGGTACAGACCCTCTCCTGATAAAATGTGATATACTTCCGTCTCACCGTGATGCTCATGATAGGAAAGCTCATCCCCCGGCAAAATCGTCACTTTTGCAAATAAGGTTACTTTTCCCGAAAGGCGGTCGCCCTCCAGGAGTTTTTCTGTTGTGTGTTTGTCTGCCATAATTTTTTCCTCGCTTCATTTTGTATTTCCATTCACTTAATTCATCTCATCACCTGCAGAGATGTGAGAATCCTTGCTGTAAGCCCCTTCTAAGAACGCTTTCTCATCCACCCCTGCCAGATATCTTTTCAGCAAAAAAGCACAAAAATACGGAAACGTATAAATCTGCTCTCCGTATCCCATGTTACTGCCTGTAAATTTAATTCCGCAGTGGATGTCCGCATACTTTTTCCCGCTGATTAAAGTTCGTATGGATTTTGCCATTCCATTCTGTGCTTTAACCTCGACCGGAATCAGCGCATTTGCTGTCCGGACAAAAAAATCCTGCTCCAGTGAAGAATCGTCCCGTTTATAATAATACAGCCGGTAACCTGATTTTACCAATGCTTCTCCGACAACATTCTCATAAAGCGCACCTTTGTATACACCAAGATTTTTATTGCTTCTTAAATTCACCTGGGCTTCTTCATCAAGCATGGCTACCAGCAAACCACTGTCTGCGAAGTAAAGCTTGTATTTCGTTTCATCATAATTTCCCTGCAATGGTAATTCCGGAAAATTCATACAATAGCATACATTGACCATTCCCGCATCATGCAGCCATTCGATACAGCCGCGGTAATCACGGAATCTCGCTCCTGATGCCACTTTTGAAATCTGAAACTTTTTGTTATCCTTGGCAAGCTGCACCGGAATATGGTTGAATACATTTAAAATTCTGGTCTGATCCATTCCTTCCGCATATTTGCGAATGTCCTCTTTATAGTCTGCAATCAGCTGTCTCTGTACTTCCAGTGAGCCCTCAAATGTTCCCTTTTCGACAAATTCCCGCACAACAGCCGGCATTCCGCCCAGAATACAGTAGTCTAAAAAGAGTTCACTGTACACCGCCATCTCTACTTCATTAAACGGCTTCAGCGTCCGCATATGTTCCAGCATATCCTCTACCGTGCTGTCATCATATCCTTTCGCCCACAAAAATTCTTCAAAATCCAGAGAAAACATTTCATAATCGGATTTATAGCCAACACTGTTGCTTTCAATTTTCCGGTAATTGATCCCAATCATAGAGCCACTGCAGATCACGTCGAATCTGCCATCGATTTTAAAGAATTTCAGTGCAGTTGCAATCTCCGGAAATTCCTGCAGCTCGTCAAAAAAGAGCAGGGTCTCGCCTTCTATAAAACGTTTTGACGGATCAATCCTGGAAATATTTTTGATAATACCTTCCGCTTTGTATCCATCCGTTGTAATCATTTTATACTTTGGTTCTTCTACAAAATTAATACTGATCACACTTTTATAGTTTTGCTCTCCAAACCGCCGGATGGATTCGGTTTTTCCCACCTGCCGCGGTCCTTTTACAATCAACGGTTTCCGGTCCGGATTGCTTTTCCATGCACTCAGAAAAAAATCGATTTTTCGTTTTAAATAAAGCATCTCTTTCGCGCACCTCCTCTGCTTATTCTGATGCTTTTATTATATTCTTAACCGCAAAGGAAAACAACTTTTTTCACAAAATCAGAGGGAATTTTTCTATCTTATTCACATTTTCTGAGCGACTTTACACCATTTCTTCACATTTTCCTTTTTTAGTTTATCGCGCATCAAAAGAGCCCGTCCGGATATGCCAATCGGATATTCCAAACGGGCTCTTTCTATTTTTCAATTTTTACGGATCTGCTATGCCACAACATCCTCAAACTGCGAGTTATACAGATTTGCATAGAATCCATTTGCCGCGAGCAGCTCTTCGTGATTTCCCTGCTCGATGATATCGCCGTCTTTCATAACAAGGATCAGAATCTTGTTGTCTGCCAGAATGGCACGCGCAATCGCCAGACGCTGTTTCTGACCGCCGGAGACGTTGCTTCCGCCCTGGGCGATCGGCGTTTCGTATTTGTCATCTTTTGCTTCGATGAACTCAGTTGCCTGCGCAATTTCCGCTGCTTTTGCAATCTCTTCATCTGACGCATCATCTTTTCCAAAACGGAGGTTGGATGCGATCGTTCCGGAGAACAGAACACCTTTCTGCGGTACAAAACCGATTTCATCCCGCAGATCTTTCATTGTGATCCTGCGGATATCTTTTCCATCCAGTGTGATGGATCCGCCCGTTACATCGTAAAGACGCGGAATCAGGTTGACCAGTGTAGATTTTCTACAGCCGGTACTTCCGATGATCGCGGTTGTCTTTCCAGATTCTGCCACAAAGTCGATGTCATGAAGCACATCTTCCTCGGCACCCGGATATCGGAAGTTGACATGTTCGAAACGAACCACACCGTTTTTGACTTCCACTTTTCCCGGATTTTCTGCAGCTTCAATCGAGGACTTGGTCTGAATGACTTCGTCAATTCGTCCGGCAGCATGGACACCACATTCAGCTTTTTAAACTGATGCAATGCACGAAACAGTTCTTCAAAACTCTCTGTCACTCTTTTTCCCTTCTTCTTCCGCAAATATTTAATATCGTTATCTATTTACTAGTGTTAAATAATAACACCGGCAAGTTTCTCTGCCAAGAAAAATGCCGGTGTTTCTACTTTTTTTATAAATACGCAAGTTTTATTTTATACTATACTTCGTGTTGCGTCCCTTACCTTCCACAGTTATGATCCCTTTTTCCTCCATCTCTTTCAAAAGCTTTGTCGTTTTTGATCTTCCAAATGAAACATATGGTGCAATTTCCCCCATAGATTTCAACCTGTTTTTGCTTAATATCCCGTATATCATTTTCTCATCTTCTGTCAAATCCAGATTGCTTTCCCAGACCGGAAGTACAATCTGAATCGCATTTTCTGACACTTCAAACTCCGGTTTTCTTAAGCTTTTTTCGTAAAGTTGTCTGATTCTCATAATTCCCGTTCCAAAGATCTCAACAAATCCCAACCGGTAAAAAACATTTGCCAGATTTCTATTTCTTAAAACAGAAAGTTTTCCGGACAAATATTCCTCTTTTGTAATACCTGCCGGCAGACCTCCCGGAGAAACTACTTCGATTCGATCCTCAAACATCAGAACTCTGATTTGCGATTCCACATCCCAGATCCTGTGAATCAAACCATTGGCGATCGCCTCTCGAAATGCAGCTTCTGGTATTTTTTCTATTTTTTTTCTGTCCGCACCTTTAATTTCCTCATATTGATAGTAATCTCTGAAAATTTCAATCGCTTTCTCATACACCTCTAAAATCGATCTGTTTTCAAATGTTACTCTTTTCTGGATAATACTGATGTTTTCGCCGAATCTGACCATGTCGATTCCCGGAAAGTGGTTCTGATCTGCCAAAAGACCAGCGGCATTATTGTATCCATTGGCATTGTCGTATAGATTCAAGGTTTTCAGCGTGTCCTGGCTAAAGGTTTCGATCTGAATATGTTCTTTCAGCTTTCGCTGTAAAATCTGAAAGGTCAGATTCTGGTCTTTGCATGGCAGTTCTTCAAATCGGATATTTTTTCCTTCCAGAACAAGCCTGGAAAATTCCTGTGTATCTACTTCTATCGTCGCGGTATCATTTCGTTTATATGCTTTTGACCTATATAAATACGGCTTCTGCGCACCGCTTTGTACGGTAAGTTTGATAATTTTATCATTATTTTGTGTTTCCAGTTTATAATCTGGCTGTGGAGAAATACTGTCATTAATTTTATTTTCTATATCCAGGCATGACTGTTTTACATCCGATAAGCCTTTACTGTTTCCCTCGTCATCGACTCCAAACAGAATAACTCCACCGTCATAATTCGAAAAAGCACTTACTGTTTTCAGAAATGTATTGGTAATCGTTTCTTTAAATTCCATGGTCCGTGTTTCTCGCATTCTGTTCACATCCTTTCCACTTTTTCATGCTTTTATTATACGCAAAACACGCAAAAAATCAATCGTATTTTTTTGCGATTGCTTTTTTGCGTGTTTTCAATCAATAAACTCGCGAATCAATTGTTTGTTTGCTTATTTCCATTCAAAAAATATTCGCAATCTGATTCGTTTAAAATTTTCAGCGTTCTGCCTCCTGCTGCCGGTTCCACCAGAGCGCCAAACAGTCCTTCCTTGTCCCGGAACCGGGAATAAATAGAACCCGTGGTTGTCTCTGCTTTTGCCGCAATTGTGCGAAGCGATGCATCCGCATATCCTTTTTCCAGAAACCCCTCCTTTGCACAGGATAAAATTCGCTCTGAAACGCCTTCGATTGGTTTTGTCAAGTTAACCTTCCTTCTTATAACAGTGTTATATAACGCTGTTATAAATATAAATCGTTTTCTTTTTGTTGTCAAATACGGTAATTGTCAAGGTCGGTTTTTCAAATACGCTTTCTGTTTCCATCTTGAATGGATTCCTGCTCCATGTTAGAATAAACACACAATGAAATTTCTATCTTAATCAGACTTTAGCAAAAACAAGAGTTTTTATGGGATGAAATAAATCAACCTTATCTGAACAAACTTATCAGATTCTGCGAGACGATATTTTAACGCAGAAGATCAAATGCGGAGAAAAGCTGAAAGCCGAAGTGACCTCTATTTTTGCCAAAGGGCGCGAAGCCGCAAAATGCGGGGACATAAAAACCTGGAACGACTGCTCCGATGATTTTCACCTGGTCTTCTACCGCTATTGCAACAATTCCCGACTCACCGAGTCTGCCAAACGCCTCAAAAGCGGCATTTCCATTTTTTCCAACCAGTACAGCCAGGAAACCGCCATCCAGACGAGCATTGATGCCGAACATGAAGCAATTTTCGCTGCTTACCAGAACGGTGAAACAGAAAAAGCCGTCCAGATGATGAAAACTCATCTAAACGACTCTCATGCCCTCCTGCTGAAATACTCCGGCCCTGCTGCAGCTTATTGCGCTTCATCCGGCACACACTTTATTTTCTTTATTTCTCCATCAAAAAGCATCAGAATCCGGTCGCAGACATTTGCTACCAGCGCCAGATCATGGGAAATAAAAAGCATGGCCATATGCTCTTCTTGTTGAATCTCTTTCAGAAGATCCACGATTTCCTTCTGCACCGAAACATCCAGCGCGCTTGTTGCTTCATCGCAAATCAACAGCGCCGGATGCCGCAGCAGTGCTCTGGCAATACAGACTCTCTGGCATTCCCCTCCGCTGATCTGCGATGGATATTTGGCGAGATAGCTCACCGGAAGGTGCACACGTTCCAAAATCTCTTCACACTGCCTTTTTCTTTCTGTTTTCGGAATTTTTCTGTAATAAAGCAATGCGTCATCCAGATTCTGCCCAATCGTCATCTTCGGATTCAGGGAAGATTTCGGATTCTGAAAAATCATCTGCACTTTTTTTCCAATTTCTTTTTGCGTCCTTTTTCCGGAAATCTGTTTTCCTTCCAGGTAAATGCATCCTTTCGTTGCCGTCGTAATGCCTGTCAGGATCTTTACGATTGTACTTTTACCGCTTCCGCTGTTTCCAATCAGCCCCAGACACTCTCCCGGCATCATTTCAAAACTGATGTCTTTTAATACATAAGTTCCATCTGAATTTCTGTGAAACTGTTTTTTTAAATGTTCCACCCGAAGCAGTGCTTCCATACCATTTCCGTACCTTTCTCTATCCCTCATCGAGTACAAGTTTCACCGGCTGCGGAATTGCCGCAATCAGTTTTTTCGTATAATCCTCTTTTGGGTCGTTCCATATTTCTTCCGGCAAACCCGATTCTATGATCCGGCCCTGATACATAACGCCGATTTCATCGGCAAGTCTTCTTGCAACTTCCATATTATGTGTCACCAGCAGAATCGAAAGATCTGTCTTTTTCCGCAGTGCGAGCAGCGTCTCGATCGTCATATCCTGTGAGGCGACATCCAGCGCACTGGTCGGTTCATCTGCCAGTAAAAGGGACGGCTGATTCATAATCGCAAGCGCAATTGCAACACGCTGACACATTCCTCCGCTTAATTCAAATGGATATGATTTTAAAACGCGCTGCGGGTTTTCAAATCGAAGCTCTTTTAAAAGCTCTTCCGCATCCTCTAAAATCTCTTTTTTGCTTTTTTTCCCCGCTGTTTTTGCATGCATATTTTGGCATTCCACAAACTGTTTCCCGATTTTGGCAAGCGGGCTTAATGACTGTTCCGGGTTCTGAAAAATATAACCCATTTTGTTTCCATGGACTTCACACCATTCCTTCTCTGAAAGCTGTATCAGATTCTGTTCTCCCATCCAGATATCTCCGGAAACAATTTTTCCCTCTTTTGTCAGGAGTCCTCCGATTGTACGAAGCAGAGTCGATTTTCCAGAACCACTCTCGCCGACAATAACGTAAATTTTCCCGGGAGAAAGAGAAAAGCTGACACCGTCAACTGCCAGCTTTTCTCCATATGTTACCGTTAAACGATCCACAATCAGATTTTTCTCTATTTGATTTTTCTCTGCCAGATGTTTGTCTGTCTTATTCTCTTCTATCCTGTTTTTTTTCATCTTTTGCGATCCGTTTCGTCTTTCGCCGTTGTTCCGGCTTTTGTTTCCTGTGCTTCTTTATTTATTCTTCCACAGACAGAGTATTGGTTACCAGATAATATTCCGTCGGATTGATCTGTACTCCTTTTACTTTGTTGGAGTATACAAAGATCAGCTGCTGATCTGCCACAAATGCAAATGGCATATCATCCAGTACCTGCTGCTCCAGTTCTCTGGTAAGAGAAACCACTTTGTCGTTATCCGATGTGGTACCAATTTCCGCTGCCAGCGCGTCTACTTTTTCGTTGGAATATCCACCATAATTGTTGCTGGCTCCCGTCGTAAACAACATATTGATAAAGTACGACGGAGTTCCAATCGGCGCCATGGCATAGTTTAAAATAGCAAGATCGAAATCACCCGATGCAAGAGGATCATCCAGCACATCCTGTGTCTCAATGGAAAGCTCAATTCCAATCTGGGACAGTTCTGCCTGAAGCATATCAGCAAGCTGGATGCAGTTGTCATTGTAGCTGTAAGTCAGCACTTTGAACGAAAGATTCACGCCGTCTTTGTCGAGGATACCATCTCCATCGGTATCCTGGTATCCTGCATCTGCAAGAATTTCTTTTGCTTTATCCGCATCGTAGGAATCGACGGTCAGATTTAATCCGTCTGTACCGCCAAATGCCAGGTTGTCCGGATAAATTCCATAGCACGGAGTTGCAAATCCCTGATAAACAACATCTGCATAGCCTTCACGGTCAATACAGTAATTGATTGCCTGACGTACTGCCAGATCGTCCAGTCCTTCTGTTTTCAGATTGAAGCTTAAAAAGTTTGCTCTTGTTGTCGTCACGGTATCGGTTGTATATTTCGAAGTATCTGTGAACTTTGATGCTCCGTTTGCTGTTTCCTGTGCGATCAGGTCAATCTCTCCGTTAGCAAGTGCCATATCCAGCGCATCCTGATCGTCGATAATTTTCAGCTCTACGGTGTCTGCCTTCGGAGCGCCGCCCCAGTAATTTTCGTTGGCACGCATTTTGACATCCGTCATAGCGGTAAACGAAGTTGCAACGTAAGGTCCTGTGCAGGAAACACCAAGCTCCTCATCCGGTTCTTCTGTTGCATCATAAATACCGAGAAGCGGATCACACAGATCATTTAACAGTGTTGGATTTGGTTCCGGCGTTACAATTGTAAATTTCATGCCGTCTGCTTCCATGGATTTGATTTTTAAGGTCGAATCTGCTCTCTCATTTTTCTCATAGGTACGCTCAAAGCATGCTTTTACTGCTTTTGCATCTACCGTTTTTCCGTTTGAGAACGTTACGCCATCACGAATGGTGAAAACCCAAGTATTTTCATCCGGTGTCTCTACCGATTCTGCGATCCATGGCTGCGGCTCAATATTTTCATCCAGACGGTACAGATTTTCGCTGATTCCATAGATGGACATGATCCAGCCATCCCAGTTATACGCAACGTCCAGACTTTCTGCACCAAAGAAACCGGTAGTAGCTCCAAGAACGAGATCTGCTCTTTCTCCATCTGTAGTCGTTTCCCCGGACTTTGAAACTGCGCCTGCTGCTTCCTCGGATGCTGAAGTCACACTTGCTGCTTCCGAACCTGATTTGGAAGATGTTTCACTCTCATTTGCCGTGCCGCATCCCGTTGCAAGAGATGCGAACAGGCAGGCTGCCATCATGACACTTACAATCTCTTTTTTCATTTGATTTTTCTCCTCTTTTTTGGTTTTTCCCGTCTTTCAGACGATCTTTTTTATGGAATCATCTGTCCGCCTTTTCGCGTTGCAGGTGGTTTCATCTTGAATTTAATTTTCTGTTCTTGCTTCTTTCTTATGTACAAACTCGCTCAGTCGGTCTCCGAACAGCTGAAAAACTGTCACAACCAGAAACAGGGCCAGACCATTAAAAACGATAATCCATGGTGCTTTCTGCAGATAATCTCTCGCCTCGCTCATAACGGCTCCCCACTCTGCGGTAGGACGCGCAGCACCGAGTCCCAGAAACGAAAGTCCTGCCATACTGAGGATTACACTTCCAATATCCATAGCCGCTGTTACAATAAGGCTTCCCATCATATTGGGCAGAATATAGGCTGTTATCATGCGATAAAGCGGTACACCGTTCATTCTTGCGGCATATATATAATTTTCCTGTTTCATGGAAACCACAAGACTCCGGGAAAGCCGTGCATACGTTGTCCAGTACACGGCGCTTAAGGCAAGCACGCCGTTCCACAGGCCGACACCTAAAATTCCCGCAATCGCAATCGACAGTACAAAAGCAGGAAAAGCCTGGAAAACCAGCGTGATTTTCATCAGAATCTCATCCAGAACCCCGCCTGCAAATCCGGCCAGAATTCCAACCAGTGTTCCCACCAGAAATACGATTCCGACAATCAGAAGTGCTGTATAAATCGATGTCCTGCTTCCCGCCAGAATACGGCAGAACACGCACCGCCCCAGATTGTCCGTTCCAAACAAATATTCTTTGCACGGCGATAAGAATGCATTTCTTACATTCACCGCATACGGATCGTGGCGGATCAGATGCGGACCGATTACCGGGATGATTAAGATAACTGCGAGAAACAACAGACTGATTTTAAATTTTCCATCCATTTTTTTCATCGTGCACTCTTTTCCCTTCTGACTCTTGGAACCAGAATCTGACACAAAAACTCTACTGCAGCATTTATCAGCAGGTAAATCATTGCCATCCAGACAACATAAGCCTGAATCACCGGATAATCCCGCGCGCTGATGGATGTCACAGCAAGTCTTCCGACTCCCGGCCAGGAAAAAATAGTTTCCACAATGGCAGAACCGCCAAGCAGAGTTCCAAATGACATGCCAAGCAACGTAACAATCGGAAGCATACAATTTTTCAGCACGTGGAAAAAGAGAATCCGGTTCTCCGAAGCTCCTCTTGACTTTAAACCATCGACATACTCCTGTTCCAGCTCCTGAAGCACAATGCCGCGAATCTGGCGGATATACCAGGCAGACAGTGTCAGCGCCAGGACAAGAGCCGGCATAATAATTCCTTTTCCACTTACCGATCCTATGACCGGCAGAAGCTGCAGTTTCATGGACAGTACATACATCATCAGCAGCGCCAGGAAAAAGGATGGAAGGGAGGACAGAAAATAAGTGACGAAACGAATCATATTGTCAAACCCTCTGTCCTTATACTTCGCACACAGTACTCCGATCGGAAAGGAAATCAGGATCGTAAGCGCGAGCGCTGCCACTGTCAGAAGCAGAGTCGCCGGAATCGTTTTCTTTAACTCGCCGGCCACGGCTTTTCCTGTTTTATAGGATTCTCCCAGATCTCCGTGGAAGAATTCATTCAGCCATCTTCCATACTGCACGGCAAAGGGATCATTCAGGCCAAGCTCTTCCCGTTTTAATTCCAGTGCCTTTTCCGAAACACGCATACCGGATTTTTTCAGTGCCACCATTGCCGGATCTCCCGGCGAATGATAAACCAGTAAAAAAGAAAGGAACGTAATTCCGATCAGCAGAAGTATTGTTTTTCCGATCACTGTTAACCATTTTTTTATCATGCTATTCCTCTACTTTACCGCGCGGAGCATAAAAAGCGGGGTCGATGCAAAATTAATTTTTTCTACATCATCCCAGACTTTTTTCCAGACCTCCCTGTCTGCCGTTGCTTCGCAAAAACCAGCCCGACGAATCATCCTCAGATCTTCTGTCGGACGCGCGCATCTGCTCAGAATCAGATTTCTGGCGATTTCTTCCATCTTATACGCTTCATCATATGCATTGAAATCAAAAACTTCTGCATCCTCTACATTTCTGTGATCCTCTTCGAATGCATTCTTCTGTTTGTCATCAAAAAGATAGTTATACCATCCTGCATCAAAATTTAAAAGAATGCCTCCTTTTTTCAGAACACGGCACCATTCCTGATATGCCTTCTGCGGTTCTTCCAGATTCCAGGTGAGATTTCTTGTTACAATTACATCAAAACTTCCGTCCTGTATGTTTTCTAGATTCTGCACATCTCCTCTCATCCATGTGATCCTGGAAGCATACGTTCCCGCATTCTGCATAGCATGGTTCAGCATTTCCTGCGTATAATCTACCGCGGTCACATCATACCCTCTTTTTGCCAGGCTAATGGCGAAAAATCCAGGACCAGTTCCCATATCGGCTATTTTTATCTTTTTATCCTCTGGAATTTCTTTCAATATGACATCCATCCAGCTCTTTTCATTGCTGTGATTCAGTTCATGACAGACAACATCCGAATAGCTCTCTGCCCGGCGTGTCCAATATTCTTCTACTTCTTTTAACATTTTCATAGTCTGCCTGTTCTTTTCTATCTGTAATTAAAGTCAAAATCCTCTTGCAGGTCTGCTGCAAAAGGATTTTGGAATTGATTTGCAGGAAGCAGAGGAAAACGCCCCGAAGCGGAGGAATGGCGGCGATTTACAGCTGTTCCCGCATCCTGCGCGTCAAAAAGTGCGGAACTTTCTGACGTTACAGGATCAAAAATTTTTGACGTAAGCATAATAACATAAAAAAAACGCTAAAATAAGCCCCTCTGGGGGATATTTTTCGCGTTTTTTCAAATTTTTTTTTAATACAACCACTATTTTGCCCATCTCAATTACTTGCGTAAATTCGATGGACACGTCTTATATCCCCATAGCTAAAGCCTTAACTTGACCCATATTTATACAAGATAATTTCGATAAGCAAGCAATGAATATAGTACATCCAGTCCTTGCCAGATAGAACGTACTCCGGGCATACCATCGCTCGGAGCACCTTTCGTCCCTCCAAGAACTCCCAGATCATAAATTGCTTCTTTAAGTGAATACGCTTCAGGAATTTCCTTGCTTTTTCTTGCGCAACAACATAATACTTTCCATTCCTCTTCAGCAAATACGATCCCACTTGAAATTTCCGGACATATTTTCCCAAGATAAGTCAGATTTAATATCTGCATTGCAATGACAGAATATAATAACGTCAGAAAGCTTAATCTCCCATATTCCCTTGCCTGGTTCTTTTCTATTTTGCATCCACTCTTTAATATAAAATGAAACCGTTCTATCTTCCATCTGTGTGCATAACACTGTACCAGCTTTTTTATTTCTTTTTCGCTCTTTACCGTTACCGTTGTCAGCCGTGACATGTGACAATAGGCGGTAATACATAACGCCAGAGCGTGTCTGAAAAAGGCTTTTCGCAGGCTGCGAGTCCCGTTTGTGGGAGATTTTGTCCGAATGAAGGTAGCGTAGCGTGCTACGGCAACTGAATGAGGGCAAAATGCACCGCAAAGTGGTGCTTGCAACACAGCATGTTCACGCTTGAATCAGGTGCTGAGGAAATAGCAATGAATCGTGTTCCTGGTTTTTGCCGGTCTTGCTATTTTCGTAGGTGGGTGATAAAATGACGATAGATCGTGAGATCAAAAAGGGAGGAATGTTGTGGGACGATTCTTTAATTCGAAGGTCAATGCGTTTCAGGATGTGTTAAACTCCAAAATATATATCGATAAAACAGGATTACTGGAATACACCAACAGTGTGATAGACACAACATCAAAGTTTATCTGCAACAGCCGACCCAGAAGATTTGGAAAATCAATCACGGCGGATATGCTCACTGCGTATTACAGCAGAAGTCTGGATACGGAAGAAATTTTCGAAAAACTTGAGGTCGGAAAAACAGCGGATTTTCGAAAGCATCTGAATCAGTACGACGTGATTCATATTGACATTCAGTGGTGTATTGAGCCGGCCGGAGGTGCAGATCAGGTAATCACTTTTATTAACAAAAATGTGATTGAAGAGCTGCGTGAAACATATGAAAAAGAATTATCGGAGGGAACATCGTCGCTTCCGGATGCGTTGTCACAGATCAGTGCAAAAACAGGAAAAAAGTTTATTCTGATTCTGGACGAGTGGGATGTACTGATTCGAGATGAGGCGGCAAATCAGAAAATACAGGATGAATATATCAACTTTTTGCGAGGGCTTTTTAAGGGAACGGAACCTTCGAAATATATTCATCTTGCATATCTGACTGGAATCCTGCCGATCAAAAAAATAAGGACACAGTCTGCACTGAACAATTTTTCAGAATTTACAATGCTGGATGCGAAAGTTTTTGCAAAATACACTGGTTTTACAGAAGAAGAAGTGCAGGCGCTCTGTCGGACATACAACAGCGATTTTGAAAAAGTAAAGCGCTGGTATGACGGATATCTGCTGGAAGAGTATCAGGTTTATAATCCAAAAGCAGTTGTAGAGGTTATGACCTGGAATAAATATCAGAGCTACTGGTCAGAAACGGGCACGTATGAATCAATTGTACCGATGATTAACATGAATTTTGATGGTCTGAAAACGGCAATGATTGAACTGCTGGCAGGCGGATCTGTGAAGGTAGATACTTCAACGTTTCAGAATGATATGATAAACTTTTCCGATAAGGATGATGTGCTCACATACCTCATCCATCTGGGGTATCTGGGATATGATCAGCAGCAGGAAACAGCGTTTGTGCCAAATGAAGAAATACGGCTGGAGCTGACGAAGGCGGTAAAAAGAAAAAAATGGAATGAATGGATTTCGTTTCAGAGAGAATCGGATGCACTGCTGGATGCGACACTGGATGGAGATGCGGAAAGCGTTGCTGAAAAGATAGAAGAAATTCACATGGCCTATACATCTGTAATTCAGTATCACGATGAAAATTCATTGAGCAGTGTGATTTCGATCGCATATTTAAGTGCTATGCAGTATTATTTCAAACCTGTCCGTGAAATGCCGACAGGAAGAGGATTTGCAGATTTCGTGTTTTTACCGAAACCGGAATATATACAGCAGTACCCGGCGATGGTTGTGGAATTGAAATGGAATAAGAGTGCACAGACAGCGTTGAATCAGATCGCGGATAAAAAATATCCGGAGTCTTTGCGACAGTATACGGGAGAAGTTCTGCTAGTGGGAATCAATTACGACAAGAAAAGTAAAAAACATGAGTGTGGAATTGAGAGCTATGAAAAATAGGAGGAATCTGTATGAAAAGATGTAGTTACTGTGGCAAAAAAATAAACGGAAGTGTTGGATTTTGCAGTGATGCATGCGAAAGCCGCTATAAAAAAGTAATGGAAAAAGATGGACCTAAAGTTAAATATTTTATTTCCGGTATTATTTTAGGATTCCTGGTGATGTTTTATGGAATTATATCAAACAGCAGCTTCCTGATAGGGATGGGAAGCATAGTAATAGGAATTGATGTTGTTTTCTTTCCGTTTACCACGCCGGAAACAACCGCTTTTTTGGGATATCAAAAGGCAAAATTAGTGGGCCGCGTAGCAGGTATATTACTGATAGCAGTTGGAATATGGGTGGGGACTATTCACTGATGAACAGAGATGCAGAAGCTGCCGCATTAACGTGCGGCAGCTTATTTTTACAGCAATTCCGCTTTTTTTTGGATCATTGCCAGAAATACCAGCGGTTCTTTTCCGCTACAGGAAACGGCATGGCCGCTGCCGTCCTCGCAGAACGTCGTCATGCCCGCCTGCATCGGATATGTTTTGTTATTATCCTGATATATTCCCTCCCCGGACAGAATGTGATACACTTCCGTCTCGCCGTGATGCTCATGGTACGGGAGCTCATCGCCCGGTAAAATCGTTACTTTTGCAAAGAGTGTCACCTTTCCGGAAAGGCGTTCGCCTTCCAGCAATTTTTCTGTTGTGTGTCTGTCTGCCATTGTTCACGTCCTCGTTTTCGTAATCTTTCCTCTGTCAATCTCCACCGTCGTATCGCACAGTGCCGCGATGTCTTCCCGGTTGTGGCTGGCCAGAAGAATCGTTTTTCCTTCCTCTTTTAACTTCAAAAACAGCTGCCGCATCTCCTGCACGCCCTGGTTGTCGAGACCGTTCATCGGTTCGTCCAGGATCAGGAGAGAAGGTTCTTCCATAATCGTCTGTGCAATGCCGAGACGCTGGCGCATGCCGAGCGAATACTTGCCGACATGCTTTTTCGCTTCCGGATCCAGTCCGACTTTTCGGATAGCCTCATCGATCTCCTTTTTCCCGATCTTCCTGCGGATGCCGGCGAGAAACTGCAGATTCTGTCTGGCGCTGTATCCCGGAAGAAAGCCCGGCGTCTCGATGATGGCGCCAATACTCTCCGGCGCTTCAATCTCTTTCCCGATCTGTTTTCCATCCACCAAAACCGCTCCATCGTCCACCCGAAGAAATCCACAGATGCATTTGAACAGAACCGTCTTGCCACTTCCGTTTCTTCCGATCATTCCGTGAATTTTTCCTTTTTCAAAACTCAGGCTGATCCCGTCCAGCGCCGCGTAGCTGCCAAACTTTTTTGTCACGTTTTCTATTCTTATCTTTTCTTCCATTCTTTCAGATTTCCTCCACAAAGTTCAGATCCTTTTTCCGAATCCCGAGATACGAGAGGATCGTGCATGCGCCGATGACAATCGCAAAGACACTGTAAACATATGCCATCGACGGCCCGTTTCCATACCCCTGCCACTTGTAGCTCGCAATGTTCATCCAAAGCGGCGGTGCGCAGTAATAGCCGATTGTGATGTTGGAAAATTTGCTGAGCAGAAGCGCGGTGAGTGCGATGCCGCAGTTGATGACGATTCCAAATCCCCTGTGTACCAGAAAATTTCCGGCATAACTCACAACGCCTGTCATAACCGACAGGCACCAGATTGCAAGCATTGTGAGCCCCATTGCCTCCTGCGGCGAAAATCGCGAAAGGATCAGATAATCCAACGGTTCCTGGTCAAAGGTATATGCCGCATTCGTCTGAGCCAGCGTACTGATCACCTTCCCCCATCCGGTTTCCCACCCTACATTCGGAAACACAAGCAGTACCGGAATCATACTTAAGCATATGGTGTAAAAAAAGGAAACAACCACAATGTATAGCATGTTTCCCCAAAACCAGCTTTTCCGCCCGGCCCGCAGAATCTGCCACCCGCTGTTCGGTTCCAGAAACGGAGCATCACAGAAAAGCAGCAGAGCCCCAAGAACGATGATAATCTGGTCTCCATTATATCTGGTCATAAACGGCAGCATCCAAAAAGTCACATCAACTCCGGTCTGCTCGCAGAAGCCTCGAATACCCACCGTCATTACATGAAAAAGGATCGCAATCCACAACAGCGCAACATAAAACCGTGGTGTTGTGAATGTTTTCCGCAAACGTATCTGACATACCCGAAGGCTCATCCGTATTCTATCCATTCTGCTCCCTCCTCTTTACCATTCGCACGAAAATTACACCTTCCATTCCTGTCAGAATGAGGAAATAACCAGCTATCACAAAAAAATCCTTAAAATTCTGGATACTTCCCCCATGGAGCTGGTACCATCTCATCTGCCCCGGCAGCTGCAGCGCTTCTGCTACAAGCTGGCTTGCATAATAAAAAAGAGCCGGTGTGCTGACCAGCACAAACAGATTTTTTATTTTCCCCGATATCATAAGCGCAAAAACTGCCATAAATGCATATTTGACAGCCTCAATTCCAAATCTTGCGGCAAGGTAAAACGGCAGGACGAGTCCATTTCCATAGTTTAAACCGCCTGTTAATGTTTCAAGCTCTTCTTTTTTTATCCACGGTATTTTTAATGCCAAAACGCCATAAACAACTGCCATTCCCAGAAAAATACTGATCACAGAGCCGAAAAAGGCCACTACCAGATGCGACCAGCAATACGCTGTTCTCCCTATGCGTGTCTCAATGCATCTAAGATAGCCATTTCTGCTGTCTTCCCAATAGCTCAGCGCAAACGGCAGCACAGCCAGCACAGAAAACACTTCAAAAAATGCACCCACACCATGGCTGCTGACAACCAGGTAATATACCGATACATTCCACCGGCTCTGCATTGCTTCCTGACTGATGTTCAACACAGTAACCAGCATCGCACCTGCAATGGCAAAATAAAATTTTCCTGATAAAAGCATTCTCGTAAAATCCATTTTTATCATTCGAAAAAAATTCATGAAAGATCACCTTCTTTCTGTTTTGATTTTCGAGATAGTTTTACTGGTTGATACATTCCATCCCTCGAAACTTCTCTGCGTCTCTATAAAAGATGTGACCCCGCTTAGCCCGGAGCCACATCTTTCACAAAAATAATTTATTCTTTGAGTAAATCATAAAGCTCAGACAAACTCACCCCGCAATTTCCCGTCCATCCAGTGCATTGATGTAAACATACTGTTCGATCTCATCTTCTATAAATCGAAACTGCCACGCAGGAATCATATCACACATCCAATGCCCCGTTTCATTTCTTCCCGTTGTCATCGGGTAATAAATCAGTTTCATCTGATCCAGCGTAATCGGCTCGGCAATTGCCAAATCATACTTATTTCTCAGCGTTTCCAAAATAATATCTTTTTCCACAAGAGATACCGGTTCCTTTTCCCGAATAGCATAGTGATTAACTGCTTGAAGATATTGAATTCCTTCCTTTGTTATAACGGCCTGTATTTTAGATGACGGAATATAAAGATCATCCTGCCGGTTAATTTCATTGCATAATACGGGAATCCCATTCAGATAACCCTGAAAAAACAACAGTAAACAATCATCTGCTTTTGACCACTCATATTTCTGAATCTTCTGAGGCTTTAGCAATTCTCCATTCTCGATTGCCTGTTCCATTAATTCCTGCTGTTTTTCCATCTGTTTATACGAAAAACTGTATTTACTGGTCAATTCAACCTTTTCCCAGTCTCCAATCCATCTAACAAACTCTTTTCCCTCCTCTATCAGCTTTTCTTCGTCTTCCAATGAAATTTCCTGCTCATTGTCTCTGACTAAAATCCCTTCACCATAGGCTGATGTAATATATTCAACAGGTAAATTATAATAAACTTTTTTTCCTTCTTCCGTTTCTACTCCTAATATATTGCTGACAGACACCGTTCCATTTTGATTTTTTAATTGTTCGCCAAGTATTCCCTCATACGAATAACAAACATCCGGCTCTCCTGTGTCTCCTTTTCTTGTTTCCAATCCACTTTCCGGGATTTTCCCAAGTATTTTATTGAACACACTTTCTCCTTGAAATCCATCCACTTCTATCACACATTTTTCAAACTCGTTCCATTTTTTGTCAGGCATGTCAACAACCGCATCAATTTTTGCCTGACTGCCAAGCTGAAAACTAATATGCTCACCATCGCTTAATTCCTGATCATTTTCATGTGTCACATTTGTTTCCGTTTCATCATTGCTGATAGAAATATTCCGTTCTTCTCCATTTTCCTGTTTTTTTACCTGCTGCAAATTTTCTGACTCATTCCCCATATTCTGACAACCCGAAAGAAGCAGCAATATCGTCAGAACTCCCAACACTTTCTTTCCCATATATCCCCTCTTTTCAAAATTTCGTTCTTTCTCTTCTGTACTCGAAGCATAACGAAAATTTTCTCCATCGTCAACGGATCTGGGATATCATGCTCTATCTGGGATAATCGGTACAGATGGCAAAAAATAAGACTTTGTCCTTTGAAATCCGCATTCTTTTTGCTTCCTTCATACAAACAAAGTCTTTTTTATTGCGTTCTATGAGGTAGGTATCAAAAGGTCTTTTGACACTGATATCATTTTATCGGAAACACTGCCTCTGCGCAAAACAAATCTCCTGTCTCATAATACTTTAACGCGCCACCTACCTTTTGCATCGTCCGTTTTACACTTTTGTGCCCAATCCCGTGGCTGCTTGTATCTTTCTTCGTCGTATTCAAACTTGAATTTTCATTTAAAACAGATTTCTCTATTTTGTTTTGAATCTCCAACCGAAGATATCCCATTTTTTCCTCTACAAAAATTATAATTTCTTTCTTCTCTGTAACTTTCCGCTCTGCTTCAATCGCATTATCCATAAGATTTCCAAACACAGAGCAAAACTCCAAATCATCAATTCCTTCCATTTTGCTCAGAATCGTACATTTCACATCTACTTTTTCACTTCTCGCAAGAGTAATTTTTGTATTAATCATAGAATCCACATAACTGTTTCCGGTCTGAATCAGCGTCTGCACATCTTCAATTTTCTGATTAATTTTTTCCCATACCTTTACCATTTCCGACTGCGGCATGGTCTCCATTGCCTCTTGCAGAGGTAAAAGATAATTTTTCAAATCATGTTTAAATTCTCGTAATTCTTCATTACTTCTCGTAATAATTTCCATACTTTCCTTTGAATATTTCTCTTTTTCTTTCATCAGTTCATATTCTAGCTTTGTTTGATTATCCTTGCTCATTTGCTGTACTATAAAGTACATAATCAGGCACATCAGCCAGATACAGCATACGCACAGCAAAATCCATTTCTGTTCCTGCATCTGCACACTTGGCAGATCTCTTACTACCAAAATCATAGTATCTCCCGCAATAATTGAGAAAACAAGGTTGCATCCCATGGCAATCCATTGCCAGCTTATCAGATTCTCTCGTTCAAACAAAAGACTATTTAGTAATTTACCAACAAAAAAATAAGAAATTTTTGATAATAGCACGAGCGCAATTCTTACTGTATCCTGATCTTGAATAAACGATGCAACACTTTCTTGAAGGACAAAACTGCCGCCGAAAAGGATCGCTGTGTTTACCATCATCAATACTGCTCTCGCAACTACCGCTGCAGTAACCTTTCTCAGAACACTTCCCCGTGTACCCACCATCAAATAGACAAAAAGCCAAATCAATGTGATCCACATTTCCCACCTGTCATATAACGCAGGATACTTTTCCAACGCAGGAAAGATTAGCCCAAATAGTACTGCAATTCCCCACAAAATTTTACCTTTTTTCCCTCTGGGTTTCTGCTGCATAAAATCCATGCAGAATTCCAACAAAAGTATGTTTTCCCAAACAGAAATTGCAAGTTCAAAAACCTTCCAAAATGCTGCACTCATTCCATCACCACTCCCATAATTTTCATTCGAACCTGATTCAGATAATTTCTGCTGACAGGAATGCTTTTCCCGTTCAATAGCAGAAGTTCTTTTTCGCGCAACCGATATACATAGTTCATGTTAACCAAATATCCTTTATGGGTCCTTACAAATTTATGCGCTTCTAGTTTTTTCTCCGCTTCTGACATTTTCATCCTTACGCGAATCGCCTCATCCCTCGTATCTTTTTCCCGATAAAAAAGCAGATAGTTCTTCTCGCTCTCCACAAACCAGATATCACGCAATGCAAGTTTTACACTCTGACGCCCTGTCTGCAGTTCTATTTGGGGAACTTTCTTTCCTGCCTTTTTCTGCAGTTCCAGCATCTGCGGCTCCAGTTCCTCATCCAGATGTGCCTTGCGGATAAAAAAGAACGGATGATACACCAATGACTGAAACACCAGATCATCCTTATTCGATACAAACACAATGCAACATTCCCTGTTCCACTTTTTCAGATACGATGCAGCCTCAAATCCATTCACTTCCGGCATATCAATATCAATAAAAAAAACAGAAATCTCATCAAGATTTTTGATTCCTTCCAGCATCTCCTTCGCAGATACGTAGCACTCCATTTCCACTGCAATCTTATATTTCTGACATAAACCTCGAATTCTGATTTCCAGTTTATTTAAAAACACTTTATCATCATCGCATAAAATTAAATTCATTATTTTCCCCCGTGCTTCTTATCGAAGATTCTACTTCTCAACAGCATACCAAATTTTTTCTTTTCTCTCAAGTAACCTGGGATAACATGCATGATCTGGGACAAACATCAGATCATTCTGCTCTGAGAGCTTTTTTGCCTGACGGGAAAATGTAACGAGATTTTCCCTCGAGAAAAAAAACAACACCTGAACCGTTTTGCCAACTCAGGTGTTGTTACAATAAATTTATATCGCCCGCAAAGGCTGTTACGCCACCACATCCTCAAACTGCGAATTGTAAAGATTTGCATAGAACCCGTTTGCCGCGAGCAGTTCTTCGTGATTTCCTTGCTCGATGATGTCTCCGTCTTTCATGACGAGAATCAGATCCGCATCACGAATCGTGGACAGCCGGTGGGCGATGACGAAGCTTGTTCTGCCCTTCATCAGGTTATCCATGGCTTTCTGGATCTCGATTTCGGTTCTTGTGTCGACGGATGAGGTTGCCTCGTCGAGGATCAGAATCTTGTTGTCAGCAAGGATTGCGCGTGCAATCGTCAGCAGCTGTTTCTGTCCCTGCGACACATTGCTGGCATCTTCATTCAGTTCCATCTGATAGCCGCCCGGCAGGGTCTGGATGAAGTGGTGGGCTCTTGCGGCTTTTGCTGCTGCGATGACTTCCTCATCTGTTGCATCGAGCCGGCCGTAGCGGATGTTTTCCATGATGGTTCCCTTGAACAGCCACGTATCCTGCAGGACCATACCGAAGGCATCGCGCAGCTCTCTGCGGTTGAAGTCTTTGATGTTGTGGTCGTTCAGCAGAATGGCTCCGCTGTTGACATCGTAGAAGCGCATCAGCAGTTTGACCATCGTCGTCTTTCCGGCTCCGGTCGGGCCGACGATCGCGGTTTTCTGGCCCGGTTTTACTTTGGCGCTGAAATCGTTGATGATGATCTGCTCCGGGTTATAGCCGAAATGTACGTGGTCGAAGGTGACTTCTCCTGTCACAGTCTCGATTGCTGCCGGATTCTCGACAATCTGGTCTTCCTCTTCCTCGTTCAGGAATTCAAAGACACGCTCGGATGCCGCCGACATCGACTGTACCATGTTGATAACCTGCGCAATCTGCTGGATCGGCTGGGTAAAGTTTTTCACATACTGGATAAATGCCTGGATATCACCGATCGTGATCACGTTTTTGATCGCCAGAAGTCCGCCGGTCAATGCCACGCAGGCGTAGCCTAAATTTCCGACAAACATCATAATCGGCTGCATCATACCGGATAAAAACTGGGATTTCCATGCAGAATCGTAAAGAATATTGTTGGTTTTTTCAAACTCTTCGATCGTATCCTTCTCGCGGTTGAATGCCTTGATGACGAGATGGCCGCCGTAAACCTCCTCAACCTGACCGTTGATATGGCCTAAGTATTCCTGCTGGGCACGGAAGAATTTCTGTGATTTCTTTGTCACGAGTCCGATGAGTCCCATTGAAATCGGCAGGATCACAAGCGCGATCAGCGTCATCAATGGGGAGATACTCAGCATCATGATCAGAACACCGATGAGCGTTGCCAACGAGGTGATGATCGTCGTGATACTCTGGTTCAGTCCCTGGCCAAGCGTATCGACATCGTTTGTGATGCGTGAGAGCACTTCACCGTACGTGCGGCTCTCAAAATATTTCATCGGCATACGGTTGATCTTCTCCGAAATCTCTTTTCGAAGCTGATAGCACACCTTCTGCGTCACGCCCGTCATGATCCATCCCTGGATGAAGCTGAACAGGGCGCTCATCAGATACAGGCCAAGTACAAACAGCAGAATCGTTCCGATTCTTGCAAAATCAATGCTTCCTGTGCCCCGGATCTTTTCCATCAGTCCCTCGGACAGTGCGGTCGTAGCTTTTCCGAGAATCTTTGGTCCGGCAACGTTGAACACCGTTGAGCATGCGGCACAGATCATAACAATAAAAATCGCAATTTTATATTTTCCGATGTACTGGGCGAGCTGTTTGATCGATTTTTTCAGATCTTTCGGCTTCTCGCCCGGCTGCATGCCGCGGCCCATCCGTCCCATCGGTCCTCTTTTGCGCGGCTGCTGGTTCATTTCATTACTCATGGTCAGCCACCTCACTTTCCTTCAGTCCAAGCTCTTTCTCTGACAGCTGGGATTTCGCAATCTCCTGATAAACCTCGCAGCTTCTCAGCAGTTCCTCATGCGTACCTTTTCCGACTACTTTTCCGTCATCGAGCACCAGAATCTGCTCCGCATGGAGAATCGTGCTGATCCGCTGTGCCACGATGATCACGGTGCTGTCTTTGACATTCTCCGCCAGTGCTTTTCGAAGCGCCGCATCCGTTTTCAGGTCAAGTGCAGAAAAACTGTCGTCGAAAATAAAGATTTTCGGGTCTTTTGCAATCGCACGCGCAATCGCCAGACGCTGTTTCTGTCCGCCGGATACGTTCGTTCCGCCCTGTGCAATCGCGGTTTCGTATTTGTCATCTTTTGCCTCGATAAACTCGGTTGCCTGCGCAATTGCGGCTGCCTTTTCGATCTCCGCATCCGTCGCATCGTCTTTTCCGAAGCGCAGGTTGGATGCGATCGTTCCCGAGAACAGCACACCTTTCTGCGGCACGAAACCGATCTCATCGCGCAGATCCTTCATCGTAATGTTTCGAATATCTTTTCCGTCGAGCGTAATCTTTCCGCCCGTCACATCATAGAGACGTGGGATCAGGTTGACCAGCGTCGATTTACCGCAGCCGGTGCTTCCGATGATCGCCGTCGTCTTGCCAGGCTCGGCAACAAAGTCGATGTCATGCAGCACATCCTCCTCGGCGCCCGGATAACGGAAGTTGACGTGATCGAAGCGGACAACTCCGTTATGAACCTCCAGCTGCTCCGGATTTTTGACATCCTGAATGGAGGATTCTGTCTGAATGACTTCATCGATACGGCCGGCGGCAACAGCGGCACGCGGCAGCATGATTGACATCATTGTCAGCATCAGGAAAGACATGACGATCATCATGGCGTAGGTAATAAATGCAGTCATTGCACCGACCTGCATCGTGCCGGCATCGATTTTATGTGCACCGAACCATACGATTCCGACGGTCAGCACGTTCATAATCATCATCATACCAGGCATCATAAAGGTCATAACGCGGTTGGTGAACAGGGTTGTTTTGGTCAGTTCCTTATTCGCACCGTTGAAGCGCTCTTCCTCTTTGTCCTCTCTTCCGAACGCACGGATGACAGAGAGTCCGGTCAGGATTTCACGCGATACGAGGTTGATGTTGTCAACCAGTTTCTGCATCAGCTTAAATTTCGGCATCGCAAGGGAGACAAGCAGCATCACGTATCCGAGAATGACGATGATCGCAAGAACAATGATCCATTCCATACCGGCTCCCGTTTTCATGACTTTCAGCACACCGCCGATGCCAAGGATCGGAGCGTAGGCAACCATTCGCAGCACCATGACGGAGACCATCTGGATCTGCTGGATATCGTTCGTGCTTCGGGTAATCAGCGATGCGGTGGAGAACTGATCCATCTCCGCATTGGAGAATCCGACAACCCGTTTGAATACTTTTTCGCGCAGATCGCGGCCGATTCCGGCGCCGACGCGGGAGGCAAACAGTCCGACGAGAACAGTTACCACACCCATCAGGAGTGCCATGCCGACCATCTTGAGGCCTGCAGTCAGAAGGTACGTTTTCTGAATCTGGTCTACATCGAGACCCGCCGCTTTGTCTGCGGAAACTGCATACGCAATGCCCATCGATTTTACTAGGGAGCTTCCCATCGTATCAAGCGTTTTTTCCATGCTGTCGCGCATCGAGAGCACGGTGTCTTTATCCATCTGTCCGCTCTCGAGCATCGCTGCAAAGATTGGACGGACATCCACACAGGTGACTTCGACTTTGTTTCCATCGTCATCCTCTTTTTCCTGCTGGAAGCTCTTCAGCTCCACATGCATCATCTCGCCGATCTGCTCAATCGTCATGTTTTCAAACACCGACGCATCCTGACCGGTCTGCTGTGCCATGAGTTGTTTAAAGGTATCCTCCTCCATCGCACCCATCTGGTAATTCATCAGCAGTGCAACGGTCAGTGTATCGTCTGTTTCATCAAGTTCTTTTTCAGAAGCTTTGTTCCGTTCATAATAGCCGTCCTTTTTCGTATAGAGGCTTTCCCATAAATCCACCTCATCATCCGTCATGATAAACTCGGCCGTCTGAAATTCTTCCTCGGTGATCCGTTTCGGCGTAACGTGCTCGACGCCGCTGTTCTGAATGCCCACATCGATGATGTCGGATGTATACGACGGGAGCGACAGGTCGCACCACGCCTGGACAAACAAAAGCATAAGAATCACGAGAATCGATTTCCAGTACGGGAGCATATTCTTGAAAATCTTACTCATTTTTTCCCCTTTCTGTCTTTTTTTGTGTACCAGCTTGCCGGCACACTAATTCTGTCGTTTTCGGGTGTCAATTTCTTTTTCTGCGATCTCATAGATACGATCCAGATAATCAACCAGCTGATCTATATCCTCTTCCTTTAACTGTGACATCACAGAGCAGCCAAAGTCCTGCATTCTGTCCCGTACCTCTTCCCCCTTTTTCCAGCCCTTCTCTGTCAGACTGATATACGTATTTCTGCGGTCTTTTTTGTCAACGCTCCGCTCTACATATCCTTTTTCTTCCAGTCCGCGCAGTGTGCGCGACACAGCCGGCGGAAGTGTTTTGGTCTTCGCCGCCAGCTCTGAGCTTGTAATTTTTCCGTTTTCTCCCATTTGCAAAATCGCACCCATAACGGAAAATTCGGAACTGCTGAGTCCCGGAACCAGGTCTGATACGTTCAGTTTTTTAAACTGGTGCACCGCACGAAACAGTTTTTCAAATGCATCCTTCATATTATCCCCCTCCTTTTTGTGCAAATACTTAACAGTGTTATTTATTTACGCGTGTTAAATAATAACACCGGCAAATTTCCATGTCAAGAAATTTGCCAGTGTTTATGTTTTTTTTAGAATTTACGCTACTCAAATAGAATTTGACAAACGCTGCCATTTTGTTTAGATTAGAAGCAAATACGAAAGGACACCTTCATTCCCATGCCAGGTTTTATCTTACATCTCACCGCAGCCCAAATGCTGTTAAAGCACCTCCCGTCCCACCCGGATTTTCCATATCCGATTTCATCGGTAAATGATTTCCTAATCGGAAATCTTCTGCCGGATGCGACGCAGCAGAAAGAATCCTCCCATTTCCGCGACCCGCTTTACCGCGAAAAAATGATGGTATTCCCGGATCTTACACGGTTTACAGCGAAATACCGTTCACTTCTGCCAGATTCGAGCGCACTGGGATATTATTTTCATCTTTATATTGACCGGAAATTTTTTAAGGATTTCATTCCGCAGATTGTGGAATTTTATAATGCGGATGGAGAAATTACAGATATGAGAGATGAGATTGCAACGGTTTATATCAAAAAATCGCGGACATCCATTCCTTTTTCCAGATATCTCACGGAGGAGTATTATTACGGGGACTATACACGAATGAATACATATCTTGTCAACCGCTATTGCATCCCGCTCGATCTCAATCCTAACGTCACGAACCCTGGAATCGCAGAAATTCCGTATGAGAACGTCCAACAGGTACTTGACCTCCTCCATCACTTCCTCTCCGTCCCGCCGGAAGCCGCGCAGGATCTGAAGGTCTTTCCGCTTGAAGAACTGCTTGCGGCACTGGAACAATATGTAGAAGAGTTTTTGGCTGTGCCGAATAAGTATATTTCATAATTCTCCATTCAAAAAGGAGCAGAACCCACACCAGATTCCGCTCCTTTTTCAGAATGTAATTTTTCCGTTTCCTCTTACACTACATCTTGAACGATCCATTCTCTGTCATCCGTATCCATTTGTTTTTTTCTTCGATATTCCGTTGGTGTCCTCCCATAATATTTCTTAAATGTTTTGCAAAAATAATCCATATTTTCAAATCCCGTCTCGCCGGAAATTACAGTTATCTTTTTCTCCGTCGTGGCCAGAAGCTTTGCAGCCTCCTGCAGACGATACTTCACCAGATAATGCACCGGCGTATCGTGAAGATATCTTCGGAACAGATTCAATGCCGTACTTTTGCTCACCATAGCCTGCCCGGCGATATCCTCCAATGTAAGATTCTGTCGGAAATTTTGATGAATATATTGCATCATCAGCTGTGTTCTTCCCTGTGAGGATGCCGTATTTTCTCTTTTTTTCTGCAGCACTTCCGAATCCATGTGCAAATAAAGCAAGTGCCACAATTCCTGCGTCAGAAATAAAGTAACCAGTTCCCGGTCTTTGTCTGATTCCTGCGCTTTGAGAATTTTCTGCATGAGCTCCAGTGCTTCTGCCTGCCATTTTATTTCCCTGCAAAAGACAATGCAGTCCACCTTACACGCCTGTATCGGTGCAATGTATTTTTTGTAAATCAGGCTGTCTGCCGGAGCGAGAAATGTCGGTTTCAGAACGAAATTTGGCACAATCGCATGGCCTTCAGAAAAATAGCGATGCAAAATCTTTGAGTTAATAAAAATGCCCGTTCCCTGTCCCAGTGAAAACTGCTTTTCGCCAACCCAGAAGGTTGCTGTTCCCTCCTGTACAAAAACAAACTCAAACTCCACATGCCAGTGCCATTCTACACAATGAAAATCAAACAACGCAAGATCGTCGTAATACAATTGAAACGGATATTCACTGTTTCCATGCTGTATCGTTTCCATCATGCTTTCATCCGTTTGGATCTTGTTATAAAATGTATTAAATTCCATCTTTCCCCGCCTCCGTTTTTCAGGCACGCCCCTCTCTATTTTACGATATTATACAATAAACAGACGATATATTCCAGTGAAAGCGACACTATTTTACGTTATTATACAAAAAGAATCGTTGTCGCTCCATGGAACACGGTGAACGGCAACGAAACGAACACTACGGCCGCAGCAGTTCTGCCATTTTAAAAAACGGAGTATATCATCATGAAAAAGAACTACCACAAAACCTTAATTGCCTGTTATCTTGGATTTATCACGCAGGCAATTTCTGCAAATTTTGCACCTTTACTATTTCTTACCTTTCACAGAACTTACCATATTTCTCTTGGAAAAATTGCGTTTATCTCGACAGTATTCTTTTTCACACAACTTCTTGTCGATTTGTTCTGTGCCAGATATGTCGATAAAATCGGTTATCGCAGGTGTGTCGTTGCTTCTGAGATTCTTTCCGCCTGCGGCCTGATTGGACTTGCCTTTCTGCCCAATATTCTGCCAAATGCCTATGCAGGAATTTTGCTCAGTGCCATGATCTATGCCGCCGGAAGCGGACTGATTGAGGTTCTTGTCAGCCCAATCGTAGAGGCTTGTCCGTTTGACAATAAGGACAGCGTTATGAGTCTGCTTCACTCCTTTTACTGCTGGGGGTCTGTAGGCGTCATCTTACTTTCCACTGCTTTTCTGGCAGTTTTTGGTATGGAACGCTGGCCGATCCTCGCATGTATCTGGGCTGTACTTCCACTGTACAATACGTTTAATTTCCTTTCCTGCCCGATTGAATCACTCACCGGAAGCGAAGAAGGACTTACCATTCGTCAGCTGTGCCGTCTTCCCATTTTCTGGATTTCCCTTGTTCTTATGGTCTGCGCCGGAGCAAGCGAGATTTCGATGGCGCAATGGGCTTCCGCTTATGCCGAGTCTGCATTAGGTCTCTCAAAAAGCATTGGAGACATTGCAGGACCGTGCCTGTTTGCTGTGATGATGGGCATCAGCAGAACCTTCTATGGTAAATACGGGGAAAAAATTGACTTAACAAAATTTATGATCGCATCCGGTACACTTTGCCTGATCTGTTATCTGGCTGCAGCTCTCGCACCATATCCTCTTTTAAATCTTATAGGCTGCGTTGTGTGTGGTTTCTCTGTAGGAATTATGTGGCCGGGAACCATCAGTATTTCATCCTCTAAAATTCCACTCGGCGGAACTGCACTGTTTGCACTTCTCGCCATGGCCGGAGATATGGGCGGTTCCATTGGCCCATTTGTTATTGGATTTGTCACACAAAACACCGGCGACGATCTGAAGGCAGGTATGCTGGCCGGCTGCATTTTCCCTGCTGTACTGATTTTGTCTGTTTTTCTGCTCCGACAAAGGAACGCAGAGCAAAAATAAGCACCGAAGAGATACTGTAACGTGTCTCAGACACAGGAGCCGGACAGTCCGGCTCCTTTTTTTCATGTCTCTGCAATATTTCTCACAACTCCCGAAAACAGAATCGATCCGTCCTGCCCCGTGACAAGAAACAGGAATGGACGATCCAGTACGAAGTCGATTTCGTCGTCCGGTATTTCTGCTGCGGTTTCTGAAACGCCGAGTTCTGTATACGCTGCTCCGGTTACTCCGTTTTCGTCGATTTCAAGCATGGCGGCGTGGTCTGCTTTGCTCAGGTATAAATTCTCTTTGTCCCCTGTTAATGGGCTGAAATCTGCCAGATCCGCATCCAGTGCATCCGTTACACCCAGTGCGCGCACCGTTTCGATCAGGTCTGTTTTCTCCGATACTTTAAATTTAGGAACAGACAGGTTCACCATAGGGGAATACCAGTTATCACTGCTTTCATCCCGCCGTATAACCTTCATCAGATCCGGATCCGATACCAGTTCATTGACATCGGTATTTTCATCCGGAAGCAGGAAATACATGGAGCCGCTGTCCTGAAGGCTAAGGCTGACTGCACGGAAATGTTCGCCCTGGTAGACATCCATCCATTCCGTTTTCTTCATCATGTCCACAGTGGTATCTCCCGCAGCTCCGTGGAAGGTTTCCTTCTCTGTATTTACTTCCCAGAAATTCTCCCGCCACATCGCCTTATAATAGATGGTTGATACCAGTTCAAATACCGTTTCCGGGGCGATCGCCATATTTTCGGTGTATTCTTTTAAAAGCCCTCCGGTATTATCATCCGTCCAGGTCCGCAGAGCCTGATTCATCTCTTCCGATCCGGGAGTCCCACGGAAGGTCGATGCATAATACTGTTCCGCCAGCCGCTGCAGCGTTGTGTCATTGTATGTTTCCTCACCATCCAGCCACAGCGAATTTGCCAACACACTGTTCAGCGCGGGCGTGTCTGCATAATTGCTTTCCCAGAGTGAAGAAACATTTTCCCGCAACGTATCCATATCCTGAGCGCCAAGCATGTCGAGAATCTGCTGCCGCGTATTTCCATCCGAAGTTTCCGCCAGCATCGCAAACGCGATATACAGATTGATCGGCGAGCAGACGGTATTTTCATCTTCTGAAACCAGCATTTGTTTCATCAGGTTCTGATAATATGCATCCATTCCCGACTGCAGTTCTGCTGATTTTGCTGTCAACTCCCGGTACGAATCCCACCAGTCCCAGTGTGCATCGCTTTCCATGAATTTCTGTGCATCCATTGTCCGCTCCACAGATGCCGGATAAGCCGCCAGAACCGTCGTTACCCCCGACGGATAACGGACTGCAGAACCCTCCCGACCGTTTCTCCATGTCGCAACCCCCAGCACAGCTCCGCCGATGATCACCGCGCAGGCTGCGGCGGCCGTCCATTTTTTCCATACGCCTCTTCGCGGGTGGCGATCACTCCGTGCTTTTTCCACCATACCAGGCTCCAGATTTCCCAGCACTTCAAACAATTCTTCTTTCTTCATAATTCGAACCCCCTTTCCGTCAAGTGTGTATGCAATTTTCCACGGATCCGGTTTAATGAAACTGAAATATAATTTTCACTTCTTCCCAGCCGCTCCGCGATTTCACCGATACTGTCTACATACCAGTACCGCAGGACAAACATGCATCGTTTCTCCTCCGGCAGCTTCTGCAGAAACTGATTGATCTCCGCGATCAGTTCTTTCATCTCCCACTGCCTCTCGATATCATCTTTTCCCGAAACACATTCTTCCAGCTCGTCCAATACTGCATCCATCTGACTTCCTCCGCGTTTTTTGCGATGCATTTTTCGATACAGATCAAACGAAAGATTTCTCGTTATTTTTCCAAGAAATGTGGATAACAGAGACGGCCGGTGCGGCGGCATAGCGTTCCACGCGTGAAGCCAGGTGTCGTTGACACATTCTTCTGCATCCGCCGGATTCTGCAGAATATTCTGTGCAATGGACGTACAGTATGTACCATATTTCATCGCAGACTCGCTGATCGCTGTTTCGTTCCTGTCCCAGTACATTTGGACAATATGAGTATCCTCCATATGGAAATCCCCCCTTTCATCTATCATCACGCCATTTTGCAGAAAATCTTACACTTTTCAAAAGAAATTTCGGTTCAAAAAAGGGCGTGACCAAAGCCACGCCCTTCCATTCTTTTATTTTCTTTATGCCAGAATCGGTTTCAAAGCCTCTGCGAGTTTTTCTTTCTCTGCTTCTGCCTCTGCCAGATCCTTACCAAGTGTTGTGTAGTATACTTTGATTTTCGGCTCTGTTCCGGACGGGCGGACGATGACGGTTTCACCGTTTGCCAGTTTGTAGATCAGAACGTTTGCGGATGGGAGTCCTGTTTCTTCCGGTTTCTCGTAATCGGTTACTTTGACAACAGCGGAACCTGCGATCTCGGTCAGCGGCTCTTTTCGAAGGCCATCCATAATACCGGCCATCTTGTCCATTCCGCTAAGTCCCGGGAACTCGAAACTGTCTACTTTGTTCAGGTAGCGGCCATACTCGGCATAGATCTCTTCCAGTCTCTGTTTCAGAGAGCTTCCGATGCTTCTGTAGTAAGCTGCCATCTCGCAGATCAGCATGGAGCCGATGACTGCGTCTTTATCTCTTACATACGGGCCAGCCAGGTATCCGTAGCTCTCCTCGAATCCGAAGATGAAGCGGTCTACTTCGCCGTCTGCCTCCAGGTTTGCAATCTGATCGCCGATCCATTTGAATCCGGTCAGAACGCTGCGGAGCTCTACGCCGTAGTGCTCTGCAACTGCATCTGCCAGCGGTGTAGACACGATGGATTTTACAGCAACCGGTTTCTCCGGCATGGTGCCTTTCTCGATGCGGCCTGCGCAGATGTAGTCGAGAAGCAGAACGCCGACTTCGTTTCCGGTTACCAGCTCATAGCTTCCATCCGGGCACTTCATGGCAATACCAACACGGTCTGCATCCGGGTCGGTAGCCAGCATCAGATCTGCGCCGGTTTCTTTTGCAAGATCCAGACCCTTTTCCAGTGCTGCAAAGATTTCCGGGTTCGGATAGCTGCAGGTGGTGAAGTATCCGTTCGGGTACTCCTGCTCCGGAACGATGGTAATATCGGTGATGCCGATGTCTTTTAATACGCGCGTAACCGGTACAAGACCAGATCCGTTCAGCGGGCTGTAAACGAGTTTCAGTCCGGCGGTTTTACACAGACCCGGACGAACCTGACGGGATTCGATTGCTTCATACAGGGCATTCTTGCAGTCTTCTCCGACAAAACGGATCAGTCCTTCTTCCACGCCCTCTGCGAACGGCATATATTTTACGCCGGTCAGGATATCGGTTTTCTGAATCTCTGCGTATACGATTGCTGCAGCATCATCGGTCATCTGGCATCCGTCCGGGCCGTAGGCTTTGTAGCCGTTGTATTTTGCCGGGTTGTGGGATGCAGTTACCATGATACCTGCGTTGCAGTTGTAGTAACGGGTTGCAAAGGAAAGTGCCGGTACCGGCATCAGTGCGTCGTAAATTCTGACTTTGATTCCGTTTGCTGCCAGAACGCCTGCTGCTGTTTTTGCGAATACATCGCTCTTGATACGGCTGTCATAGCTGATGGCTACCGTCTGGTTTCCGCCCTGTGTTTTTACCCAGTTTGCAAGACCCTGTGTTGCCTGACGTACTACATAGATATTCATACGGTTTGTTCCTGCGCCAAGCACTCCACGAAGTCCTGCGGTTCCGAATTTCAGAGATACTGCAAAACGATCCTTGATCTCCTCATCGTTTCCTTCAATCCGTGCCAGCTCCGGGTTCAGGTCTGCGTCTTCCAGGTCAGCTTCCAGCCATCTCTTATACTCTTCCAGATACATATCTTTTTTTCTCCTGTTCTATTCTTTATTTGTAACTATTCAACGCCATGCGAAAGAGAAGAAAATCGTGAATCACGCTTGCATGAATGCGCGGCTTTCTGGAATTTCATATGGCGAGAAGCAACATCGAGATGCAGCGCAAGCGGAATCGAGATGGGGTTCTGAATAGTTACCTTTCTTTTATGTCTCACTCTTATGTCCCCATGTAGCGCCACATAAATGTATGTATAGTCATAATATACCATAACTGTCCCAAAACAGCAATTATTTTTGGTAATTTAAGCAAAATTTTACCGATTCTTTTTCTCTTTTTTCGACTCTGTCAGCTGTTTTCAGACAGAATTAGCTAAAACTCTTTTCGTCCAGCCATATCTTTTTGTCATTCGAAATAATATTATTGTTCCAACTAATTTCTCGCACCAGTGGTGCGAGTTTCTATCATTCCGGCAACTTTCCATTCCGACAAGCTCTGGTAATTATGATATATCTTAGTGGGTTACAAAAGCAGAAATCTGCACTTCTCGCGAAAACGCAAATTTCTGCTTTTGTTATGGTATTTATATTAGTTTTTATTCTTCTCCCGGTCTGTGATTGTAGTCAAATCCACATTTTTCCAAAAATGCCCGCGCGATCACGGTTGCCCCGATCTGATTTGGATGGATTCTGTCCCAGGCAATGTAGGAAGAATGGCGGTATTGGAAGTAATCATTAAAAACAGCCTGCAGATCGATGAAACAGCAGCCATATTTTTCAGCCAGCTCACGGCAGATTGCCCCATATGTATCCATACGTTTTCTCATCCAATCCTCTGCATTTGGTTCCATGTAATATGGGGTCATGAGAAAAACACCTTTTACGTTATCTTTTACGGAAAGAATCATCTTCTCGACGTTGGAACGGTACTCCTCCGGCGATACCTGCTCGTCCGGGATAGCCGGGCTGTCGAACTGTCTCCAGACGTCGTTGATGCCGATGCAGATGGATACCCAGTCCGGTTTTAAGGATACGACATCACGGTCGAAGCGCTGCAGCAGGTCGCGGCTTGTGTTTCCGCTGATACCGGAGTTTGTCACGCGAAGATATATCTCCGGGTAGAATGCTGCGAGCATGTTCTCGACAATTCGAACGTAGCTCTTTCCGACATTTTCAAATAAACCTTCCCCCACCGGCTGTGCACTTTCCATATCTGTTACGGAATCTCCTGCAAATACAATCCGGTCCATGTGTTCAAAAATCATTTTTTTGCCTCCCTTGTTCATCAGTAATAGCTCAAAAACCTTCCAAACATCATTATAATCTTGTAATTTCGACGGTGCAAGGCAGATTTTATAAATTCAAAGCGATTTTAAAGCGATCCGGACAGAAAAAAAATGGCTGCGAAGCACCGTTTTTCAGCACCCCGCAGCCGGGAAATTTCTTTTTTTTGCAGTTGTTCAGAGTCATGCAAAACGGGAGAAACATCGAGACAGGGCTCTGAATCGTCACCATTTTCTATTCAATCCCATCCATATAAGCATTGTAAATCGCCGGGTCAATGTTCTCTTTAATCGACGCATACACGCTCTTCGATGCCTCTCGGATCTCCTCTCTTGTCTGGTCATCGAGTGTCAGAATCTTCGTTCCGCTCTCCTCAATTGTCGCGATCTTGTCGGCGATACGGGCATCGGACTGCTCTCTTGCGTACTCGGTCGCAATCTTTGCGGCCTCTGTCATGATCTCCTGCTCGTCTTCCGGCAGATCCCGGAAGAAATCGTCGTTGACAATCAGGGAAATCAGATGCGGCAGATGGTTCGTTTCCACTACGTAATCCTGCTGCTCATACAGATTATTCGAAACGATGACCTCATACGGGTTCTCCTGCGCATCAATCGTGTGCTGCTGCAGGCCGATGTAAACCTCACTGAAGCTCATCGGCGTCGGGTTGGCACCGATGGCTTTCCAGAATGCCAGATGGTAGCTGTTCTCCATGGTACGGATCTTCTGGCCCTTGAAATCCGAAAAGCTGTAAACCGGCTTATTCGTACTCATGACACGAAATCCCTGATCTGCCATACCGAGCAGGTGATAGCCGCCCTCCGTATAAACATTGCTGATCAGATCGTAAAACTCCGGATTATCAATCTTCTCACGGCATTCATCGAGAGAATCAAACACACACGGCAAATCAAACACGGCAAGATCCCCCATAAAAGAAACCTGCGGTGCCGTATTCTGTACGACAAACGGAATATCGCCGTCAGCACACGTTTCCAGCAGATCGCGGTCGCCGCCAAGCGTTGAGTTTGCGTAAACCTGAATTTTCATCCTTCCATCGCTCAGCTCTGAAATCTCTTCCGCAAACTTCTCAGCGAAGATCTGCGTTACCGTGTCCTCCGGGCTCGCCGTTGCCAGCGGCCAGGAATAGCGCTGTGTCGTCTCTCCATCGGAAGAGCCGCAGCCGGCAAGCGATGCGCCAAGCGCAATGACAGCAGCAAGTGCCGTCACTTTTCGGAAAAGCTTTTTCTTTTTTGTCATCTTTTTCATCGTCCTTCGCTCCTCCTTATAAAATTCCAATCGAAATCGCCGGAATAAACGTAATCAGCAGCAGTGCCACAAGGAAGAAACCGATCATCGGCATAGCCTTCTTTGCGATCTGCATGACCGGAACCTCGGTCAGGGAGCTTGCCACGAACAGGTTGACGCCGATCGGCGGTGTTACGAAGCCGATCGCCAGGTTGACAACCATGATCACACCAAACTGAATCGGATCCATACCGATTGCCTGTATGATCGGCAGCAGGATCGGGGTCAGAATCAGGATTGCCGGTGTGGTATCCATCACCATTCCCACAATCAGCAGGAATACATTGATGATCAGAAGGATCGCAACCGGGCTGTGGAAGTTGTTCAGGATAAACTCGCTGACCGTCTGCGGTACCTGCATCAGCGTCAGCACACGGGAAAATGCCGTCGATGCCGCCAGAATAAACAGGATCGGGGTGAAGGTACGAATCGCCTCAACCAGAATGGACCAGATGTCGCGGATGCGGATACTCCTGTACACAAAAAGGCTGATGATCAATGCATAGAATACGGAGATAACAGCCGCCTCAGTCGGGGAAGCGACACCGCTGTAGATACAGCCAAGGATGATCACCGGGCTGAGCAGTGCAAAAAAGCTCTCTTTTAAAACGCGAAGCAGGCCTTTGTCATGCAGCACTTTGACTTCTGCATGGATCTTCTCTTTGTCCTCCCCATACCGTTTGCAGTGATAAACGGCATAAACCATCAGCAGCAGACCGATCATCAGACCCGGTACAATTCCGGCAAGGAACAGGTCACTGACCGAAGCGCCGGAAGCCATACCGTACATGATGAACGGAATACTCGGGGGAATGATAACGCCAAGGCCGCCGGCAACTGCCACAATCGCTGTGGAGAATGTCAGATCATAACCAAGAGTAGTCAGAATCGGAATTGTCATGCTTCCGACAGCAGCAACGGTCGCCGGAGCGGAACCGGAAATCGCACCATAAAAAAGGCAGGTGACGATAACAGCGCACGGCATACCTGCGGTGAATTTTCCGAGAAAATAGGCAAAGACATCAAACAGTTTTTTGGAGATGCCTCCCTTAGCCATGATGATACCGGAGAGGACGAACATCGGAACTGCCAGCAGAGGGAAGGAATCGAGTCCTCCGAACATGGCACGGATCAGATATTTGGCTCCTACCGTAAAAGACGGGTCAAACACCGACGGAAGCACAGATGTGATTCCAAGGGTAATCGATACCGGAACAGCGATGACCAGCAATGCAACAAAAATCAGAAATAATACTACGACTGGCATTAGCGTTCCTCCTCATTCGAATTTTTAATCGTATGGATGCGGTTGTCGATACCCGCGTTCAGGGCATTTTCTGTGGAGTTATCTGCTCCGGCATTTGCCTCGATGAAGGACTCCGGCGTATTTCGCTCCGGATGCGCCGGGTCGAAAACACTCTCACCGCGTGCCACACGGAACTCGATCATCCACCGCTGCAGAACGCGGAATGCAACCAGCACAAAGGAGACGAGCGGTGCTGCCTGGATAAAGTACATCGGAATTTTGCAGGCCGGGGAAAGCTGGCCGCTTTTAACTGACGACATCATATAGGAAAAAGCAAACGGAATCATATAGATGAAAAAAATCAGTTCAAATGTATGATTCACAATTTTGAAGATGGCTTTTCCTCTCCGCGGGAAAATCGCAACAAACTGCTCAATTTTGATGGAAAGGCATTTCTTGCTGCAGTAGCTGACGCTTAAAAAACCGCACCAGATAAAAATATATCTGGTCAGCTCTTCCGACCACGACAGCGACATGCCAAGAACGTAACGGCAGAAAACCTGAACTCCCATGATCAGCGTCATGGCGATCAGACCGATCACAAGAAGAAATTCTTCGAGGTTTTCATCCAGCCAGTGAAATACTCTCTTCATAAAAGGCATACCTCCGTTAAATTTATAACAGAACAATAATACAAAAGGGACATCGGCATCAACAGCAAAGCTAAAAATACCGGTGTCCCCTAAAGAAAAAACGGTTACATGGCTTTGTGAAGCAGATCCAGAACGGTGCTCAGATCATTCACACCCATCTGACCCGGTGCGGATGCTTTCTTTGCCGCGCCGAAGGTCATGGAAGAGCCAAACACCTCACCGCAAAGACGGCTGATCACGCCGGTGCCTGCCATCGACATGGTGATGATCGGTCTGTCCGCATAATTGGTGGTCATTTCCTCTGTTGCCGCAAGCAGGGTCAGAACGTCTTTCTTATTCTGCGGCATAACAGCGATCTTCGGAATATCTGCGTTCATATCCTGCATTTTGCGCAGTCTGTAGATGATGTCTGCTTTTGCAGGAGTTTTGAAGAAATCATGGTTGGAAGCAACAACCTTTACGCCTGCTGCGTGTGCACCGTCGATGATCTTCTTTACAATGTCATCTCCGGTAAAGATCTCAACATCCACCAGATCCACATATCCGGTCTGTGCTGCTTTGATGTTCAGCTCCGCATAGGCTGTCGGCTCAATCGCTTTTTCACCGCCCTCTTTGGAGGTACGGAATGTCATCAGAAGCGGAATATTGCCGAGTGCTTCGCGGAGGTCTTTTAACACGTCCTCTACCTGTGCAAAGTCGAATACACCCTCGAACCAGTCTACACGCCATTCTACAACGTCAACCGGAATCGAATGGAAAGTTTTTGCTTCTTCGATGATATCGTTTTTGGTAACGCCTACGATCGGAACGATGATCTTCGGTGCACCGGCACCGATTTCAATATCACGAACTTTTACTGTATTCATGTGTTTTTCCTTCTTTCTTCAATATTAACCCTAACTTTTCTTTTGCAGGCTTTTCTTTTTCACGCCCGGATTCCCTGGTACTTCGTACTCCCGCAATCCTTAACCTCATTTTAGTTGTCCTGCTGTGCAAGTTCAACCATTTTTTTATAGCGAATGTTTACAAACAGTCCAAGCGCAACACCAACTGCGGTCAGAACGATGTTCATGGTCATAACGCCGGACGGCTGCATTTTAGATGCTGCGGTCAGGATGGTGTAGTTGCAAAGAGAAGATGCAATCATAACCAATGCGGTTACGGTTCCTTTGATTTTCGGGAACAGCATATTGCAAACGGAAGTTGCGATCTGAAGCAGTCCGCCTGCGCCTGCCCATCCGATAATGAAAGCACCGGCAATCATCAGCGGTTTGCTCTGTCCCATCAGGACAGCAATCATAGTTACAAGGCAAATGGCCGGGTAAACAACGATGAAACGAACATCTTTGATTTTTCTGGTCAGGAACGCTGTTACGATCAGTGCCAGCATGGTTCCTGCAGAATAATAGGTCTGCATGATGGACGGATCAGCCCAGCCTACATTCTCTTTTGCAAAGTTCTGTGCACAGTTCAGCCACAGCTGGAATGTACCGGTGCAGGTGAATCCGATCAGGATCATGGCGATGGATTCGAAGGAGAAATGTGTATGTTTCAGACTGTCGATCAGGCCCTCTTTTTTGCCGGATGCTTTCTGGTCAGCGTCTGGCAGCGGGAACAGGAATACCAGTACAAAAAGTACGATATAAGCGATTCCGCATCCGTAGAATAACGGATTGTAGGAGGTAAGGCCTGCTGCTGTAGAAGTAACAGCTACACCAAGAACAAATGGAAGCAGCATCTGAGCAATTGCGATGAAGAATTTGATTCCCATGGTAGCAACGCCAGGAGCTTTGTAAATAATCTCGGATACTGCCGGGTAAATACCGGTATCCAGGAAGGAGTTTGCGATACCGCCGATAATGGCGCATACGTAAGCGATGGTATAACCACCGTGTGTTCCTGCATTAAATGCAAGGGCAAGGCCGATCAGATAAATTGCATAAGAAGCACTTCCGATTGCGGTGGAAATGCGACGTCCGAGCTTGTCGGACAGAGGACCTGCAAATGGCAGTGCGATCAGACGGCCAAGACCGAGTGCTGCGGAAATTGCGGTAATTGCCATTGCTTCCACTCCCCAAGCTGCTGCCAGAGCCTCTTTGATGACTGCCTGGCCCAGGATGGAGCATCCAACACCGTGGATAAAGTAGTTCAAGTACAGAATTAATGCACTTGGCAGGTATTTCTTGTTCATGGTTTCTCTCCTTTTTAAATAGATTATGTTGAGGTCAAATTGTCTTTTTCCTCTGTTCGGTTCATCCTTTTGTTTTGTCACAAACAACAGATTACCAGTTTCGTGAATGTTAAAAAAATAACATTTGCCTTTATTTTAACAGTGAAAACGTGTACGGTCTAATGCTTTTAAAGGAAAAAACCAATGCATTGAATGCATTGATGTGGTATACTTGAGTTATCATAATAAGAGGAAGCAAAGACTTTCTTACGGAACCATTTTTTCAGGAGGAAAATCCACATGACACTGAATCAGATTCTCTATTTCCGAAAGGTTGCCCGGCTGGAAAATTATCACCAGGCAGCAGAGGAACTTTATATTTCCCAGCCATCCCTGAGCCGTTCGATGGCCGCCCTTGAAAGCGAGCTTGGAATCACGCTGTTTGAAAAGAAAGGGCGCGGTGTTGTCCTTACCAATGCCGGCCGCCTTTTTCTGGAGCATGCAGACCGGATCGCGGGCGACTGTGACATTGCGACAGGTAAAATGAAAGAGCTCGCCTCCGGTGGCGGCAAAATCAATATCGGTTATATTTTTCCACTTGCCGGACATTATATTCCGCACAATGTCCGCACCTTTCTGGACAAAGAAGAAAATAAAAACGTTGCCTTTAGTTTCTGGCAGAACCATACCCCTGCCATTGCACAGAAGGTGAAATCCGGTGAACTCGATCTTGGGTTTGGCGGCTTTTTAAAGCGCGATGACATGGAGTTTTTTCCGTTGATCCAGCAGCCGCTTGTCATCGTATCCCCGGAACAGCATCCGATTGCCGATGAACCGGAGGTTCCGCTTGTAAAGCTTACCCGTTATCCGGTGATCGGCTACGACCGCGCCTCCTGGATGGGAGCTTATACCGGTCATCTCTACCGAAAATATCAGCTTCATCCGAATATTATCATGGAATGCCCGGATGAATATTCGATTGTGGCACTGGTACGCGAAAACTTCGGCATCGCACTTATGCCGCGAACCGATATTCTGGAACAGGCAGACGGCATCCGTATCCATACGCTGAACGGTCTCGAGATTTATCATCAGACCTTTATGTTCTGGATGAAGAACCGCTACCGGCTTCCGGCTGTCGAACGGTTTACCGAATACATGAAACAGCACGCTGACATTATCGAAGAGTCCGGAAACGATAGCGAAAACGTATCAAAAGTTTATCTGAAAGATATTGTTAATTTTTAGTCGAAAGCGTTATGATGAAATTGTCACAAACAGAGGATTACCGCTCATGTAATGAATAAGGAGAAATTTTCATGAAGAGTGCTTACCCCAAAATTTTTGAGCCAATTACAATCAAACGAACAACGATTAAAAACCGTATTGCAATGACCCCGATGGGAACCAACTACGGTGAGACAAGCGGTGAAATGAGTAACCGTCATATGAACTACTACTCTCTCCGCGCAAAAGGCGGCGTTGGTCTTATTATTCTGGAGAACGCCAACATCGAGTACCCGGTCGGTTCCAACGGAACCAGCCAGATCCGTATCGACCACGACAGCTTTATGCCGCGCTACTATCAGTTAGTCGAAAACCTTCATAAAAACGGTGCTACCGTAGCGATCCAGATCAACCACGCCGGAGCTTCCGCATCTTCCGCAAGAACCGGTATGGAAACCGTTTCTTCTTCCAACATCCCGACAAAAGCCGGCGGAGAAACCCCTCGCCCGATGACAAAAGAAGAAATCATGACAACCGTGAAAAAATACGGCGAAGCTGCAAAACGTGTGCAGGCCATCGGCTTTGATGCCATTGAAATCCACTGCGGCCACTCCTACCTGATGAGCCAGTTTATCTCCCCGTATTACAATAAAAGAACCGATGAATTCGGTGGTTCTGTAGAAAACCGCCTGCGCTTCCCGCGTATGGTTCTCGAAGAAGTACGTAAAAACGTCGGACCGTGGTTCCCGATCATCGTCCGTATCTCTGCTGAGGAGCGTGTTCCGGGAGGAAATACTCTGGAAGATACCCTCGAGTACCTCGAGTACCTGGATGAGTTCGTAGATATGTATGACGTATCCTGCGGCCTCAACCCATCCCTGCAGTATCAGATCGACTCCAACTTCCTGCCGGACGGATGGCGTTCCTACATGGCAAGAGCCGTAAAAAATAAATTCAAAAAACCGGTTATCAATGCCGGTAACTACCGTGACCCGAAGGTCGTTGAAAAAGTTCTGGAAAGCGGCGATGTTGATATCGTCGGCATGGGACGCGGCCTGATCGCTGAGCCGAACTGGGTAAAGAAGGTGGAAAACGGCGAGGAAGATATCCTTCGAAAATGCATCTCCTGTAACGTCGGATGTGCCGGAAATCGTATCGGTGTCAACCGCCCGATCCGCTGTACCGTAAACCCGGCTGTTCCGGAAGGCGATGTTTACAAAGCACTGAAAGTGAACAAAAACTGTAACGTTGTTGTTGTCGGCGCCGGTACTGCCGGTATGGAAGCAGCCTGCACCGCTGCAGAAGTCGGATGCAACGTTTTCGTACTCGAGAAAAACGACCACATCGGCGGTCTTTCCACTTTCATCTCTGATCTTCCAAGCAAGAGCCGTATGAAAGACTTCCCGAAATACCTTGAGGCAAGAGCCGCCAGACTGAAAAACCTGTATATTTTCCTCAACACCGAAGCTACGGTGGATAAGATCAAACAGTTCAAACCGGACATCATTGTAAACTCCACCGGTTCCGTTCCGCTTGTTCCACCGATCAAAGGCCTGAAAGAGAACATCGATGCCGGAAACGTAAATACCATCTTTGGTATGATCAACAATGTAAACGCCGGAAAATATCCGGAAGAAGCCTGTCAGGGCAAGAAAGTCGTTGTAGTCGGCGGCGGTTCCGTAGGACTTGACGTTATTGAATACTTTGCACCGAGAGGCGCCGAGTGTACCATCATCGATATGCTGCCGCAGATCGGTATGCTTGCAGACCCGATCACCAAATGCTCCATGCGTGAGACACACGACAAATACGGTGTAAAAGAATATGTCAACACTGCTCTTCAGGAAGTAAAAGAAAACGCATTCACTGTAAAGCTTCCGGACGGAACCATCCAGGATCTCACCTTCGATTACGGATTCAACTGTCTTGGAATGCGCTCCAATAACCCGATTCTGCCGGAGCTTCAGGAAGCATTCGCTGATACCCATACTTATATTTATACCATCGGCGATTCCGTCCGCGCACGCCGCATCATGGAAGGTACCATGGAAGGCCGCGCGATCCTGAATGTACTGGAGTCCCAGGGCTACCTGCATCTGGAGCCGCTTGAGTAATCACTGAATCACTTTCTTACACAATATAAAAAAACAGAAAAGAGGAAAATATCATGCCAAATATTACAGGACATACCGAATTAGTTGGATTAATGGCTTACCCGATCCGTCACACCCAGTCTCCGACAACCCACAACCTTGCATACGACAAAAACGGAGATGACGTCATTCAGCTTGCTTTCGAAGTTGATAACGATTCTTTAAAAGATGCTGTGCAGAGTATCCGCGCGCTGAAAATGCTCGGTTCCAATATTTCCATGCCAAACAAAACTGTTGTCCACAAATATCTGGACGAAGTAGATGAAGCAGCTAAGTTATGCGGCGCTATCAATACCGTAGTCAACCTCCGCGACGAAAACGGTCAGGTAACCGGAAAACTGAAAGGCTACAACACCGATGGTATGGGATACTGGCAGGCACTGACCGAAGAGGGCATCGATTTCAAGGGAATGAAGATGGTCCTGATCGGAACCGGCGGTGCTGCTACTGCAATTGCAGTGCGCGGTGCTCTGGATGGAGTTGCAGAAATTGAAATCTTCAACATCAAAGACAAATTCTACAGCCGTGGAGAGGAAATTGTTGATCTGATCAATAAGAACACCAACTGCAAGGCTACCATGAACGATCTGGCAGACAAAGACCTCCTGAAAGAAAAAATGCACGCAGCTGACCTGTTCTGCGATGCTACCGGCGTAGGAATGCATCCACTCGAAGACCTTTCCAACATTCCTGATCCTTCCTTCTTTAAAAAAGATCTCATCGTAACGGATACCGTTTACGCTCCGCGCGAAACCGTTATGATGAAACAGGCAAAAGAAGCAGGATGTGAGAAAGTATTCAACGGCATGGGCATGATGCTGTTCCAGGCACTCATCGCAATCAAGCTGTACACCGGAAAAGATACTCCGGTTGACTACATGAAAGAGAAACTTGGAATCTGATTTCCGGGCGAATCTTTTCCATCTTAAACCTTAATCAAAAACCAACACGAAAAGAGGAAATGAACTTTGCGTCATTTCCTCTTTTTTTCTTGCTTTCTTTCGGCATCTGGAGTATAATTCACTTCATATAGTAGCAGTTTAAAGTGCTACAGCACGATTTATCATCATGCGGAAATACGAGGAGAGAGAGGATTTCAAACTATGTCAAAACACATCACAGGACACACCGGATTATTATGTTTACTCGGAAGCCCGGTTGCACACAGTGTTTCTCCGGAAATGCACAACGAAGCATGCGACCAGCTCGGCCTTGATTATAGCTACCTTGCCTTTGATGTACCGGAAGACAAAATGCCGCAGGCAGTCGAAGGACTCCGCACCATGGGTGCAAGAGGCTGGAACATCACCATGCCTGGCAAAAATATCATGTGCAAATTGGCAGACAAGGTTTCTCCTGCTTCGGAGATCTCCGGCGCATGTAATACCATCGTCAACGACAACGGCGTTCTCACCGCTTACACCACCGACGGTGTCGGCTTCATGAGAGCAGTTGCAGAAAACGGCGTAGACATCATCGGCAAAAAGATGACTCTGCTCGGTGCCGGCGGCGCTGCTACTGCAATCCTGGTACAGGCAGCCCTCGACGGCGTAGCTGAGATCAATGTATTCAACGTCAGAGACAATTTCTTCGGAAGAGCCGAGGAAATCGTTGCAAAACTCAATGAGCGTACTTCCTGCAAGGTTACCCTGCACGACTTCTCCGATCCGGAAGTCCTTCGCGCATCCATCGCAGACAGCGCCATTCTTGTCAACGGAACTTCCGTCGGAATGGCTCCAAAAACCGAGAACACCATCATCACCGACACAACGATGTTCCACAAAGACCTCTTCGTTTTCGATGTGATCTACAATCCGCAGGAAACCCGCCTGCTGCGTGAGGCAAAAGAGGCTGGATGCAAGACCGGAAACGGTATGTACATGCTGTTATACCAGGGAGCTGCTTCCTTCAAACTGTGGACTGGCGAGGATATGCCGGTTGAGATCATCAAAGAGAAATACTTCTCCGGAAAATAAGAAGAACTCCTGCTTTGCCGAATTTTCCGCCTGCGGCGGGTCGCTTCGGCGACACGCGCAAAAAGCGACACGAACAAGAAACGGCAAAAGGCTTCTGCCACGGATTTTTATCCGCTGGCAGAAGCCTTTTTTATAATCTTTTTTATGATCTTTTTTTGATCAGCCCGCTTTCTGTACTTCATCAAGCTGTGCTGTATACAGTTTATAATAATGGCCTTTCTTTGCCATCAGCTCATCATGTGTTCCGCTCTCCATAATACCGCCGTTATCGATATACATAATCTTATCGCAGTTGCGGATCGTAGACAGACGATGCGCAATGATAAATGAGGTTCTGCCCTTCAGCATGGCATTGAGTCCCGTCTGCAGTGCTTTTTCGGTCTGTACGTCAATGCTTGAGGTCGCCTCATCGAGAATCAGAATGGCCGGATCGGAAAGCAGGGTACGCGCAAACGAAATGAGCTGCTTTTGTCCCTGGCTCAGCATGGAACCACGCTCCCTTACCTCCGTCTGATAGCGATCCGGCATTTTGCTGATAAACTCGTCCGCACAGACAGTTCTGCTCGCCTTCACAATCTCCTCATGCGTTGCGTCAAGCTTTCCGTAACGGATATTATCCTCAATATCTCCCGAGAAAATAAAGCTGTCCTGCATCATAATACCCATCTGCTCACGCAGGGAATGAATGGTCACCTGCGAGATATCCTGTCCATCGATCAGGACGCGACCGCCATTGACATTGTAAAACCGTGAAATCAGATTGACAATCGTACTCTTTCCGGCTCCGGTCGGTCCGACAAGCGCCACACTCTCACCCGGTTTTACCGTAAACGAAACATCGTTTAAGATCTGTTTTGACGCATCGTACGAGAAATTTACGTGATCGAAGGTCACCTCACCGCGGATTTTTGGCATTTCAACGGCATCTTTTGCATCCTTTACCGTCACCGGCTCATCCATCGTCTCAAAGATACGTTCCAGATACGCAATGTTGTTGATAAAGTTATTGAAGATGTTTCCAAGGTTCATGATCGGCTGCCAGAAATACGATGCATAGCTCGAAATCGCTACAATCGTACCAACCGACTTATTTCCCTGCCCGAAAAGGATCAGACCGGACAGAAAAATGGCAGCACGCACGCAGACGGAAATTGAATCGATACCCGGCCATACCAGGTTGGAATAGCGAACTGCTGTATTCCATGTTCTGCGGCAATCCTTGGAAAGATCTTTGAAAATCTCCGCATTCTCATCCTCTCGTGCAAAGATCTGCGTAATGCGGGCTCCGACAATATTCTCCTGCAGATAGGCATTCAGGTTTGAGTTCTTGTTCGAAACTGCCTGCCATGCACGTCTCTGTTTATTCTTGATCCAGACCATGAAAACGCACAGCACCGGCACGCCGCAGAGCACGACAAATGCCATCTGCACATCAACCAGAAACATGAAAATCACGATAAACAGAAGGTTGAAGCTCTCCAGAACGATGTTGATCAGACCATTTGACAGCATATCCGATACCGAGTTGACGTAGTTGACAACCCGAATCAGGATCTTGCCGTGCGGGCGGTCATCGTAATACTGGAACGGCAGCTCCTGCAGATGTGCAAACAAATCTTTTCGGATATCATAGATGATACTCTGACTGACATCCACCATAATGCGGCTTCGGATTGTTGTGAAGATCACGCTCACCAGATAGATGCCGACCAGCATTCCCACAAGAGAAAATAAAAGCCTCTCGTTTTTCTCCGGAATTGCAAGGTCCAGCGCCCGCTGGATAACCATCGGCGCCACATAGCCGGACGCACCGCCGATGCCACTCAAAAGGATCGCAAAAACCATCCGTTTTGCATATTTTTTGATATAGGATGAAGCTCTGAGCAGATGCTTGATGTCAAACGGCTCTTCGAGCACTTCATCCTGCTTGTATGTATTTTTTGCCATTGCTTCCCCTCCTACAGTTCATCCACACCGGTCTGCAGCTTCACCAGTTCATAATAGTAACCCTTCTTCTCCATCAGTTCCTCATGTGTTCCCATTTCTTCAATATAGCCATTTTGCAGAACAATAATCTTGTCCGCTGTTTTCGTTGTCGAAATTCGCTGTGCAATCACAATCTTGGTACATGGAAAATCAAGCTCCCGTAAGGACTGCTGAATCTGTTTCTCTGTTTCCATATCAACCGCCGATGTTGTATCGTCAAGAATCAGAACCGATGGACGGATCGCCAGTGCTCTTGCCAGAGAAATTCTCTGCTTCTGGCCTCCGGAAAGACCAACACCGCGCTCTCCGACCAGGGTATCGTAGCCCTCCGGCATCTTTGAAATGAAATCTGCCGCAGCGGAATACCTTGCAAACTTGACAACCTCGTTCATCTTGATCGAATCATCGCCGTAGGCAATGTTTCCCTCGATCGTGTCAGAATACAGCAGAACATCCTGCGTGGCAAGTCCGATCTGTTTTCGGAGATCATACAGCTTCAGCTGTTCTACAGGAATTCCGTCAATCCGGATCTGTCCTTCTGTCGGCTCATAAAACCGCGGGATCAGATTGATCAGCGATGTCTTGCCGCAGCCGGTCTCGCCCATGATCGCAACCGTCTCGTTCGGATGGGCCGTGAAGGAAATATTGTGCAGAACCGGCAAATCACCATCCTCGTATTGGAAGGAAACGTTATCAAACTCGATTTTGCCTTCAAACCGCTCCGGATGGGAAACGGCATTTTCTTCGTCCCTGATTTTCGGTTCGGAGTAATACAGCTCCATGACCTTTTTCGACGCTGCTGAGAACCGCTGAAATTCGTTCATGATATTTCCCATCTGACGCATCGGATTGGCGATTGCCCAGATGAGGCCTGAAAATGCCACATAGTCTCCCATAGTAAGCTGTCCTCTGATCATAAAAACACCGCCGACTGCGAGCAGGACAACCGGCATCAGGTTCGCAATACTCTCGACAATCGGGAAAAATTTCAGCCATACCATTCCGGTTGCCTTATTCGTCTCCGCATAGTCGGTATTGGCACGGTCGAATTTCTCGATTTCGTAATCTTCTCTTGCAAACGCTTTGACAACGCGGTTTCCGGAAATATTCTCCTGTGCGCATGTATTCATCTGTGCCAGTTTTTCACGCAGCGCCGCATGCATCGGGGCAACGCGGTTCCGGAACAGATAGATAATCCAGAATACAAACGGTGAAATCACAAGAACGCACAGTGCCAGCTTCCAGTTCGTATACAGGAAGAAAACGGCCGCTGCAGCAAACAGAGAAAATGACTCAACCACCATTCGTACAACCCATGCAACCATGTGACGCACCGCATCCAGGTCTCCTGTCTGCCGTGTCATCAGATCTCCTGTCCGATAGGTACTGTAAAACGTCATATCCTGACGCTGAAGCTTGTCGTACAGATAATTCCGCACCCGGTACAGAACACTCTGCGACACCGTCTCATAGATCATACAGCTGCCATAAACAACGATAACACGCAGGAACGTAAAGCCGACCATCGCAAACAGCAAGCGGTAAAGCAGGTCACGGTGTACCTGAAGATTTGTCGCCGCGTTCTCCCCCGTTAAAAACAGATCCACAATTTTTCCCGAAAAATAGGGAATCGTAAGCTGCAGAATATTGTACAAAACGGTTCCGAGAATACCGACAAAGTACAGCGCCCGTTTTCCCTCCATGTTTTCCCACAGCCACGCAATTTTGTTTTTCGGGAATTGTTTCGTGTTGCTTTTCATGTTTTCATATCCCCCCTTATCTTAGGAAATTGAGTTACCAAATTCAGCATTAATTTTCTTTCAAATGCTTTCGCCATTGTATCAATTTTCATTTGGATATGATATAATGCGACTGTACAAAAATAGAATGTTTCTATTTTTCCGAAACTGATATTCCCAGAAAAATACTGAATATTTTTTACCTGAAGGGGGACTTTTCCGTTGAAGAATCTTTTTGAATACAGTGACATCCTGCACTCGCCGATTGAAGCCTTTTCCTGCTGCTCCGACAGTTTTTCCATGCCGGTCAAATCCCACTGGCACTATTTTACGGAGGTTCTTTATCTGCAGGAAGGTTCTCTTCTCGTGAGCTGCAACGATTCCGTCTACCACATAAAACCGGGCTCTTTCATCCTGTTTCCTCCACAGACGGTCCACGCACTTGCCGCAGACCAGGATCGGCCATTCCGCTATTTCTGTATCAAATTCAACCTGAACCGCATCCAGCTCACCGGAAGCTACCTTCCGAACCTGAGCTTTGCTTTCCATAAAATCGCCACGATGACCTATCCTTCGCTTTTGTTTACGCAGGAAGATCTCTCAGAGCTGAATCTCCATGATTTTTTTGTAACCCTTGAGAGGGAGGCTCTTGAAAAGAAATACGGTTATGATGCCTATATCTATTCTCTCTTTTCCACACTGTTTCTCCGGCTTCTGCGTATCTGGCACTGCCAGGGAATCTGTTTCAATCCCGAATCGATTTCCGAGAGTGAGGAACAGAGTATGCAGGATATCCTCGTCTATCTCGACCGCCATTCCCAGGAAAACATCAATATCGAGGCACTGGCACATAAATACAACATGAGCTACTCCTATTTTGCCAAACTTTTTCTGAAGCATTACGGGCAGAGCTGTAAGCAGTATATCGAGTTTATCCGCCTGAACAAGGTTGAAAACCTGCTTCTTTTTACCGACTATGACCTGAACTATATTGCAGCCGAGACCGGCTTTGCGGACTGCAGTCATCTGATCCGCACCTTTAAAAAGCGGTACCAGATCACCCCGCGGCAATTCCGTCAAAAGCATCAGACCACGGTTTCCTCGTCTCTCCCGGCGAAGCTGGGATAATCTGAAAATGAAAAAACCCTGCAAAAAAGAGCGTTGCCATAAGAAAACATGAAAAAAACCAGTAAAATCAATGTTTTTTAGGGCAGCGGAAAACGGGGCAGGTCAAAACAACTGAATAATCAGACAGAAACAGGGTGTTGTCAAGCATGACAGCGCCCTTTTCTGTTCCCCGGCTAAGCCGCAGATTTTGAAAAAGTCTGCGGCTTTTCTTTTTGCCCAAACGCAGAAAGGAGGCGACGGCCTATGTACTTCACTTCCGGCAACGACCGGGCCTTTGAACAGCCCCAGCCCCGGCCAGAGCAGCCGGACGAGGCGGCACCGGGATTGGAAAACTCGGTGTTGGAAAATCCAACATCGGATAATCCGACACCGGGAAACCCGACATTGGAAAATCCAATGCAATTAAATAAAGATATATCAAGTAAAGAAAAAACAACTACGGATGTATCAATTACCGATTCCATTCCTATCCTTTCCCGACCCTTCCCCTCGGAGGACGAAGCGGCACAGCCGCCGGAACGGAAAGGAACGGGAGCGAAATCACAGAGCGCCATAGAGATTTATCGTGAGATCATCATGGACAACATCGAGTACGAACACCTTTGCCAGCACGCCAAGGGCATTGACCGGGAAACGCTGGACGAGATCGTGGACTTGCTGGTGGAAACCGTGTGCAGCGTCCGCAAGACCATCCGTATTGCCGGGGACGATTACCCGGCAGAGCTGGTGAAATCCAAGTTTATGAAGCTGGACAGCTCTCACATCGAGTTTGCTATGACATAATCGGCAATTATCCAAAACGCCGGGCGCGGAGGTGTCAAAGCCTCTGCGTCCGGCGCTCTTTTTTCTTATGCCTGCCCCATTGGGAAGTTAGGCAGTTCTTCCAACAGTTTCAGAATAAGGTGCTGCTTCATATCTTCGTCAACGGCCAACTCGTCGATCATGGGAGTGTAGTGTTCGATCACTTTTTGTTTAGCCCATAGCTCACCGGCGACGGCGGCCCTGATGGTAGCTGTGTCCAGTAACATTTCCTGTTCGGCCATCGTGTCAACTCCTGTCGTTTTTTGTCTTATTCCAGCATACCACAGAACCGGCGGGAAAACCAGCGCCGGAAAGATTTTTCTACGCATTTCAAAGCCCGTTCCGACGGGTATTTGATAAATCATTCTGCCACCCCATCGACCACCGCCGAAAAGCCTTGATTTCCGTGGGCTTTTTGCCCCCTAAATGCGTAGACAGGAGGGGCTTTTGCTGGCTTTTGGTTTCATATTTCCAGTGTACCCAGCAATAGAAATGTGTTCTTCTAACATCTAATAATTCATATTTTATGCCTTGTATTCTCTCCTGAAAGGAAATATAATTAAATCTATTAGAGATAAAAAGTGTAGTACAATGCTGACATAAGGCAGGTGAACATAGAACAACATGAAAATTTTGATTGTTGAGGATGATTTAGAGATCAGCAAATTGCTGGCTGATTTTTTACAGGGAAATGGATATGAGGTGCTTTGTCAGTATGATGGGCTTCATGTGTTAGACTGCATACAAGAACATCAGATTGATCTTATTCTGCTTGATATAATGCTGCCTTATCGGAGTGGTGATACTATACTTGCGGATATTCGTAAATTCTCAACGGTTCCTGTCATAGTAATTTCAGCAAAGGAAACAACACAGAACAAGATTGATTTGTTGCGGCTTGGTGCGGATGATTACATTACAAAACCTTTCGATATGGAAGAAGTTCTCGCCAGAATTGAAAGCAACTTACGCCGGATTCAATTTCAAAACAGCACGCCGTCATCTTTGAAGTGCAATGATTTGGTTTTAGATTTAGACGGCAACAGAGCTATGCTACAAGGGGCGGAGTTACCTTTAACTGCGAAAGAATTTGCTATACTGGAATTGCTTATGAAATACCCGGACAAGATCTTCTCAAAGGCGAATTTGTTTCAAAGTGTTTGGAATACAGAGTATATCAGCGAGGACAACACCTTGAATGTCCATATTAGCAACTTGCGAAACAAGATGAAAGCCATTTGCCCGGATAAAGAGTTTATAGATACTGTGTGGGGCATTGGATACCGTTTGCATAAAGCCGAGGGGTAAGCTCTTGGCTTTATGCTTTTTTTATGGTTTCCAAATAGAAATTAAGAAATTCTTTATGATTTCCCCTTACACTAAAATGTAAAGGAGGATGACAACATGAGTTCTGTTATTTTGGAAGCACATGACTTAACAAAAGAATACCGGCACACAGTTGCCTTAGATCATATTGATTTGAAAATTGAAAAAGGGAAAATTTATGGCTTCATAGGCCAAAATGGAGCAGGAAAGACCACCTTTTTGAGATTGGTTACAGGATTAGCGTTTCCGACAAGCGGTACCTTATCGTTGTGGGGGAAAACCGTCGAAAAGGAATTGCAGGAACAGAGAAAGCGGATCGGTTGCATGATCGAAACACCTGCGCTTTTTCCGACAATGACCGCTTATCAAAATATGGAGATACAGCGTATCCAACGTGGTATCCCTGACAAAGCAGTTATCCAAAAAACTTTAGACATGGTAGGTCTGAAAGATACCGGGAAAAAAGCTGTCCGTAATTTTTCGCTGGGGATGCGACAGCGATTGGGTATTGCAATCGCACTATTAAATACACCAGAATTTCTTATTTTGGATGAACCGATCAATGGGCTTGATCCTGCTGGAATTGTGGAAATTCGTAATTTGCTAAAGTCCTTGAATAAGGAATACGGAATGACGATATTGGTATCCAGCCATATCTTAGAGGAACTGTATCAGACAGCATCAGAGTTTATTTTAATAGACAAAGGCAAAATTATCGAAGAAATATCAGATCGAGAACTAAATGATCGTTGCAAACGGCATATCGCAATAAAGGCAACTGATCCACAAAAAGCTCTGATCGTTTTGGAAGAAACGCTACACACAGATAGTTTTAAGCTGATGCCAGATGGCATAATTCGCCTATATGATTATCTCGATGATATGGAAAAAGTGGCTGCTGCTTTGTCAGATGCACATATTCTCGTTACAGGTCTTTCTGTGGCCGGTGATACATTAGAAGATTACTTTTTAAGCAAAATAGGAGGGACAGGAAATGTCAAATCTCCTAAAAGCTGAATTTTATAAGCTGTTCCATAGCTGGTATTTTTGGGGGATAGGATTGTTTAATCTCCTTTTAAGTAGTGTGTTGTTACTGGATAGCGTTGGGGAAACATCCAACCTTTTCTTTGCTTCGATATACAATATGCCAATCCTATATTTCCTCACAATCATCTTTTCTGCCCTGTTTGTTGGAAATGATTTTGGCAGAAGAACATTACAATCATATATCAATGCCGGACATCAACGCGGAAAGATACTATTTGCGAAGCTGGTAGTTCATCAAATCGCCTGCATGGTTATCCTGTCTTTTCCACTGTTGTTACATAGCATAATTGGTACGTTTGTCACTAAAGGAGCATTGGCAAGCATCGGCATAGTTGTAATGGTGATTGCTTCGCAATTTGCAATGTGCCTATTACCTTTTTTCTTTGCCTTCATTTTCCGTGATATAGGAAAGAGTATGGCTGTGCCGATGGTACTCTTTTTCTTAATGGTCTTTTTGATGAATGGAGATCAAGTGCAGCTTATCTCACAAATATTGCCTATGGGCCAGCTTCGGCTTATGGCATTGCAACAATCCAACATATCCGGCGGGCAATTCATGTTTTCAGATTTTTTATGGGTACTGGCATTATGCTTAGGTACTTATCTGTGGTTCCGACGCTCGGATTTGAAATAACAAGGAGGTGTGGGAATGAACAACTTACTGAAAATGGAAAAATATCAATTATCACATAATATCTTTTATTGGTGCGGTTTAATAGGGATATTTTTGATTGGTTTTTTTACCGCAGATACTTATGTCCCGGAAGCTATGGGGCCTATGGGTGGGGCTGCTACATCCCTCGCAGATATTTTTAATGGAATGGTTTACGATTCAACCTTTCTCCTGATTATTATATCCAGTATTTTAGCTCTGATTTTAGGACAGGAATTTTCCAGTCGGACGATTGATCTTGAGGTCAATGCAGGACATTCGAGAAAAACCATTTTCTTTGCTAAAGTAATCTCATACTTAATTGCATTTAATATCATGGCTCTTGTTTATCCTGTGGCTGGTTGTATAAGAGAAAGTGTCCGCTTTGGTATTACCGAAGCAGGCAACCTTTGTTATCAGGTCAGTAAGGCGATTTTATATTCTCTGCTTTTGAACAGTGCGACTTTTCTTATTGCAATCTGGATTGTTTTTTGGTTAAGAAGCTCTGCAAGAGCAATAGCTGTTACCGCTTTAGTCACTTTTGTTCTTAGCCTTTATCTTGGGTATGGAATGATGTTTGATCTTCCTGTTGCATTTTTGGCAACCTATCAGATACGGGAAGCGGTTTTTTCTGTGACCTATTTTTTGCCATGGGCCATTTTAGTTGGCGTTGTTTGGATAGTTGCTTTGATAACCTTTTCATGGATTAGCTTTCGCAAATGTGAACTCAAATAACAAGGAGGGAGGTGTCTGGAATAAAGCTGTTGTTAATTTTAGTTATCGCAGTCTTGATAGTAGTGCTTTTCAAATATGTGCAAATCAAAAGACAAATCCGTAATCTATCGAAACAAATGACCGATCTTACAACTGGAAAATCGGAAAAGATGCTGGACATCTCTCTTGTTGATAAAGATATAGAACAACTGGCCGCAGTATTAAACCAGTATAATGAAAAGCAAAGACAGTCCATTGCAAGCACATTACGGCACGAAATGTATTTGAAAGAGTCCATTGCTAATATTTCACATGACTTGCGTACCCCTCTGACGGTAATACTTGGCCATTTACAATTATTAAAAAAGGAGAATTTATCAGCAGGTCAAACACAGCGTATAGAAACCATTTATAATAAAGCAGAAAGAATGAAAGCGCTGATACAAACCTTTTACGATGTTTCTGTAATAGACGCAAAAGAAGTAACTCCTGTGCGTGAAGATTTCAACTTAACAAATTTGCTGATAAATCTTATCACAGAGAACGCCCCAGCATTGGAAGCAAAAGGCATATCTCCTGTAATTGGTCTGCCAAATCATTCCGTTTATCTCCATTCGGACTATGGTATGGTAGAACGTATTTTTCAAAATCTTATTATAAATGCTATTCGATATTCCTCTGGCTCGATTAAAATTGACTTGAAGCAAGGCAAAGAAAAGAGTGCTATTTTTATCATTGAAAATCCCATTGATAGTAAGGTGGAAATAGACCCAAACCGACTATTTGAAAGATTTTATACCGGGGACAAATCAAGGCATAATAGCGGTACAGGAGTGGGGCTTGCTGTGGTAAAACTATTAACTGACAAGCTCGGCGGCAATGTGTTCGCTAAAATTGAAAATGATACACTAACCATTTCATTGGAAATCAAATAAACAGTATTGTTTCAACTGCCGGGCGACGGCAAAGAAAAAAAGCCGTCGTACAACAGCCCTTTTGACACGCCCATAAAACCAGCGGCGGCTTTGAGAAATCAAGGCCGCCGCTTCTCTTTGCCCAGCGCAGGATCGGCGGCCCACGGAGGGAGCCGCCATGCTGATATACTGTCCCGTGACTATGAATTGGAACAGACTAACCTTACAAACCTTGTCGAATATCTTCGGCAAGAAGTCAAGGAACAGGAAAAGCAGAAAGTCAATGTCAGACAGTTTATTGCAGCGGTCAGGAAGTACACTGATATGCAGCAGCTTGACGCCTCTGTTCTCCGGGAGTTTGTGGAGAAAATTTATATCTCCGAGGTTTATACGCCGGACGAGAATGAGCCGCGCATCAAGGTCAGAGAAATCGAGATCGTCTATAACTTCATTGGTGCATTTGATTTTGAGGACGCAAGGGAGCAATCCCAAGCAGCCCAAAAAGAAAAGAAAACCGGCGTAGCCTAAACTACGCCGATTCTCTCACATAAATGTTTTCTTACGTCACCGCCCCTAAGCAGGGCTTTGTCTATAGTCTGAAATCTCCCGGAGTTTTTCCGGGAGATTTTTTTCACAGGACGCCTTTTCTGATCAGAAAATAACGCTTTTAGATATTGAGCAGATCACTGAATACCTTCAGTGCTCCGTCTGTCTCATGAGCCAGAACGCGTTTTGCAAGGACTTTACCAAGCTGGACGCCTTCCTGGTCGAAGCTGTTTACGTTCCACAGGAATCCCTGGAACATGATCTTATTCTCGAAGTGTGCAAGCAGTGCTCCCAGCGTCTTCGGATTTACCTGATCTCCGATGATGATGCTGGACGGACGGCCGCCTTCGAAGTTTTTGTTTTTATTCTCATCTGCTTTACCGCAGGCAAATGCAACGATCTGAGCTGCTACGTTTGCGCAGAGTTTCTGCTGGCTGGTGCTGCCCTGGATGTCGACATCGGTCTCCATCTGGTTATTGCGGAAGCCTACAAACTGCAGCGGAACGATATCAGTTCCCTGATGCAGCAGCTGATAGAAGGAATGCTGTCCGTTGGTACCTGGCTCGCCGAAGAGAACCGGACCGGTCGGGTAATTGACCGGCTCGCCGAAGCGGTTGACCGATTTACCGTTGGACTCCATATCTACCTGCTGTAAGTGAGCCGGGAAACGGTTCAGTGCCTGGGAGTACGGAAGAACTGCAGTGCTCGGATAGCCAAGAACGTTTCTCTCGTAAACACCGATCAGCGCATCGAGCATCTCCGGGTTCTGTAATACGTCTTTGTTTGCAGAAAGTTTATCTTCTGCTGCAGCGCCCTCGAGGAATGCTGCGAATACTTCCGGTCCGAAAGCCAGGGACAGAACAGCGCCGCCGACTGCGGATGTGGAAGAATAACGGCCTCCGATGTAGTCATCCATGAAGAATGCTGCCAGATAGTCGTCGCTCTTTGCCAGCGGAGAAGTCTCACTGGTAACGGCGATCATATGCTTGGATGCATCCAGGCCTGCATTTTTCAGAGCGTCTTTTACGAAGGACTCATTGGTCAGAGTCTCCAGTGTGGTTCCGGATTTGGATACCAGAACGAAGATGGAATGTGCTACGTCGATCGAATTCAGAACAGCTGCTGCGTCATCCGGGTCAACGTTGCTGATGAATTTTGCTTCCATTTTGAAGCAGCCGTTTTTCTTTGCCCAGTTTTCCAGAGCCAGATACATCGCACGCGGGCCAAGGTCGCTTCCGCCGATACCGATCTGCACAACGGTGGTGAATTTTTCACCTGCTGCGTTGGTGATCTCACCTGCATGTACTTTGTTCGCAAACTCTGCGATGCGGTTCTGCTGCTCTACGTAGAAAGCACGTTTGTCTACGCCGTCTGCCGTAACGGTGTTTCCGAGCTGGCCGCGGGTCAGCTGATGAAGCACGAGACGGTTCTCTCCGGTGTTGATGACAGCACCGTTGTAAAGCTCCTCAAATTTTTCAGAAAGCTGTGCCTCTTCTGCCAGTTTTACGAGTGCGGCAAGGACATCCTCATTCACCTGTTTTGCTGCGTAGTTATACGCAAGTCCTTCTGCCATCGGAACGCTGTAAGATTTTACGCGCTCTGCTCCGTTTTCGCCGGACATCACCTCGGCAAGATTGACACGCTCCACTTTTTTCAACTCCTCAAAAGAAGCCAGTTTATCAAGATTGTTCCAGGTAACCATTGTTAAGTTCCTCCTGTTTTTTTATTTTGTCTCTCTATTCCGTCCGCGGAAACATTTTTATTCCCGCTATTATACCAATGAAACAGACTGCTTGCTAAAAACAGTCTGTTTCGTGATATTTTTTTATTTCGTATAGTTATAAGAAAGAGCTCTTGCGATCTCCCACTGATATTCCGGCAGAGTCTTTGTCATGGACAGTGCCTCATCGATATCGTAATCTACATACTCACCGTTCTTGTATGCAACAACGCGGTCTGTTTTGCCTTCCAGAAGAAGGTCAACTGCGTAAGCACCCATGATGGACGCATATACACGGTCTTTACATGTCGGGCTTCCTCCACGCTGCATATGTCCAAGGATCGTTGCACGGGTCTCGATGCCGGTTGCAGCTTCGATTCTGCGCGCCATGCTGGTGGAATGGCCGATGCCCTCAGCATTTACGATGATATGATGTTTTTTGCCTTTTCTACGGTTCTCGATGATGTTGTTGATGATCTTCTGCTCATCGTAATCGTATTTCTCCGGAAGAAGAATATCCTCTGCGCCGTTTGCGATACCGCACCAAAGAGCGATATATCCGGCATTACGTCCCATAACCTCGATGATCGAGCATCTCTCATGGGAAGTGGAAGTATCTCTTACTTTATCAATGGCTTCCATTGCAGTGTTTACCGCGGTATCAAAACCGATGGTATATTCTGTGCAGGCGATATCCAGGTCGATGGTTCCCGGTACACCTACGGTGTTAATTCCAAGAGCTGCCAGTTTCTGCGCTCCTGCAAAAGATCCGTCTCCGCCGATAACTACCAGTCCGTCGATGCCGTGTTTTCTGCAGACATCTGCAGCACGTTTCTGGCCTTCCAGTGTACGCATCTCTGCGCAGCGGGCGGTATAAAGGATGGTACCTCCGCGCTCGATGGTGTCGGATACATCGCGGGCTGTCATGTCGATGATTTCTTCGTTCATCAGTCCGTCGTAGCCTTTCAGGATACCTTTCATCTGAACGCCCTTCTGCAGACCTCTTCTTACGGCTGCACGGATCGCTGCGTTCATACCTGGTGCATCACCACCGCTGGTAAGCACTCCGATTGTCTTTACCTTGTTAGTCGTTGCCATATGAATTCCTCCATCTCATCACACACATTAATAAACGAGTAGTTTTATTTATTAATCACACACAGTTTTATTTTAAAGCATTCAGGCCCTTTTTTCAATACTCTTTTCTACAACTTTCACGTTTCCGGTACCGAATTTTGCCTGAAGTGACGCCACCAGACGGGCATCTGCCTGCACATTGCGGCTCGGCGGCAGTTTTTTCATTGCTTTGATCGATTTGATGTAGAGAATCACGCTGTCCTTACCGTCGGATTCATGCAGCATCTGGTACAGATCCGCCACTTCTCTCTCGTACGTTTCCTTGTCCGGGAACTGGATCCAGAGCTCTTTCGGGATGCCTGCAAACGGGAAAATTTTCTCGCAGATCAGCTTGCTCGGCTTATCATCCTCCGCGGAAACACGGCCCTGGATGAAGACACGCGCATCGGTCTGCATCATCGCTGCGTTTTTCTCGTAATCGCGCGGGAATACGACGATTTCCATACTGCCGACGAGGTCCTCGAGTGTGAGAAATGCCATTGTCTTGTTATTCTTTGTATATTTGATTTTTTTATCCGTGATAATGCCGCCGACAATCTCTTTCGCGCCGTCGGTGACGGATGGGAAACCCGTCTCCTCATCCGGCTGGAAGTCTGTCGTTACCGCGGAAATGTTCTTCCGCCAGCACTCCTCCTGCTCCTCGAGCGGATGACCGCTGACGTAGATGCCGAGCACCTCTTTTTCGAGCGCCAAAAGATCACTCTTTTCGTATTCTCCGACATCCGGGTACACCGTTTCATACGACCGTTTGGTCGTCTCATCTACAAAATCAAACAGACTCATCTGGCCGCTTAACGAATCTTTTTTCTCACGCGCCACATCATCGAGCACATTGGCGTAGACGAACATGAGCTGCTTTCTCGTCACGCCGAAGCAGTCGAATGCACCCGCCTTGATAAAGTTCTCGACAGTCCGCTTGTTGACTTCTTTTCCGCTCAGGCGCTCCGCAAAATCCTTTAACGAGCGGAACGGTCCGTTTGCACTCCGCTCCTCCACGATCGCCTCCATGACCGGCTTTCCGATGCCTTTGACCGCCGCCATGCCATAGCGGATCGCCTGGCCGTCCACCGTGAATTTTCCTTCGCTTCGGTTGATATCCGGCGGCAGAATGGAAATGCCCATCTGGCGGGAACTCAAGATATACTCTGCGACTTTTCCCGGGTTATCGATGCAGGAGGTCATCAGAGCCGCCATGAACTCAACCGGGTAATAGTATTTCAGCCATGCCGTCTGGTACGATACGAACGCATACGCCGCCGCATGGGATTTGTTGAAGGCGTATTTCGCGAAGTCGATCATCTCGTCGTAGATCTTGTTCGCTGTCTTCTCATCAATGCCGTTTTTGATACAGCCCGGCACGCCCTCGGCCTCGTTTCCATAAACGAAATTCTGGCGCTCTTTTTCCATGACGGATGCCTTTTTCTTCGACATCGCACGGCGCACCAGATCGGCCCGTCCAAGCGAATAGCCCGCCAGTGCCTGTACGATCTGCATAACCTGTTCCTGGTAGACGATACAGCCGTACGTCGGCTCCAGAATCGGTTTTAAGAGCGGTGTATCGTACGTAACGGATTCCGGGTTGTTTTTTCCTTTGATGTACTGCGGAATAAAATCCATCGGGCCCGGCCGGTACAGGGAAATTCCGGCGATGATATCCTCGAGGCTCTGCGGTTTTAACTCCTTCATGAAGTTTTTCATTCCCGCACTCTCGAGCTGGAACACACCGACCGTTTTCGATGCGCCGATCATGCCGAGCACTTTCGGATCGTTGTAATCGATGTGAAGCAGATCAATTTTCTTATTGCTGTAACGCTCTGCGAGCTTTGTCGCATTCTGAATGACGGTCAGGGTCCGAAGCCCTAAGAAGTCCATTTTCAGAAGTCCCAGTTCCTCGAGCGTCGTCATCGTGAACTGCGTGACAATCGTTCCGTCGCTTCCTCGCGAGAGCGGCACAAATTCCACCAGCGGACGCGAGCCGATGACAACACCGGCGGCGTGCATCGACGTGTGGCGCGGCAGACCTTCAAGTCTCCGTGACATGTCGATCAGATGTGCAACCTCTTCATTGCCCTGGTACAGCTCCCGCAGCTCGTGGTTCATCTGCAGTGCCTTGTCGATCGTGATATTCAGCTCATTCGGAATCATCTTCGCAATCGAATCGACCTGTGCATACGGCATATCCAGCACACGGCCGACATCGCGGATGACACCGCGCGCCGCCAGTGTACCGAATGTGACGATCTGTACAACGCGGTCCTTGCCGTATTTTCTCGTTACATAGTCGATGACCTCCGGGCGGCGTTCGAAGCAGAAATCCACGTCGATATCAGGCATGGTAACTCGTTCCGGGTTCAGGAAACGCTCGAACAGGAGCTGGTACCGCATCGGATCCAGCTGTGTGATGCCAAGGGTGTAGGAAACAATACTTCCGGCCGCCGATCCTCGTCCCGGTCCGACCATGATGTCGTGGTCGCGCGCAAATTTGATGAAATCCCACACGATCAGGAAGTAATCGACGTAACCCATCGTTTTGATCGTATCAAGCTCGTATTTCAGCCGCGCTTTCAGTTCATCCGTCGCCGGGTGATACCGTTCCTCGAGGCCGTCGTAGCAGAGCTTATTTAAGTATTCCCAGGAAGTGTATCCTTCCGGCACATCGAATTTCGGAAGTTTTGTGACACCAAATTCGATCTCCACATTACACCGGTCTGCAATTTTCTGTGTATTTTCGATTGCCTGCGGTACATACGGGAAGAGCGATGCCATCTCCGCCTCGGATTTCACGAAATACTGGCCGCCCTCGTAGCGCATGCGGTCCTCATCCGTGATCTTCTTTCCGGTCTGCAGGCACAGAAGAATATCGTGGGAATCCGCATCTTCTGCGTACGTGTAGTGAATATCATTCGTCGCCACCAGCTCGATGCCGGTTTCTGCCGAGAGGCGCATCAGCTGCTGATTGACCATCCGCTGCTCCGAGATGCCGTGATCCTGCAGTTCCAGGAAGAAATTGCCTTTTCCGAAAATCTTCTCATACCGCAGTGCGGCCTCTTTTCCCATCTCGTACTGGTTCCGCACCATCGCACGCGCCACCTCACCTGCAAGGCAGGCGGAAAGCGCGATAATGCCCTCGTGATACTTTTCCAGAATCTCCATGTCGACACGCGGCTTATAGTAAAATCCATCAATAAAGCCCGCCGAAACAATCTTCATCAGATTGGAATAGCCCGTATTATTTTCCGCCAGCAGAACCAGATGGTAGTATCGGTCCTCTCCGCGGCTGGTTTCGCGGTCGAAACGGGAACCCGGCGCCACGTAAACCTCACAGCCGAGGATCGGCTTGATGCCCTGCGCGCGGGCTTCTTTATAAAAATCGATACAGCCGAACATGACGCCGTGATCGGTGATCGCGGCGCTGTTCATGCCAAGCTCCTTGACTCTGGCAACGTACTCTTTGATCTTGTTCGATCCGTCCAGAAGGCTGTATTCGGTATGTACATGTAAATGCGTAAAACTCATCGTTTTCTCCTCTATTTTTCAAAGGCATGTTCCGTTGTCTCCAAGATCGTCTGCACCAGACCGTCCGGCTCGATCGGCTTGGTCAGATGGCTGTTCATGCCCGCGGCGCGGCATCCCTCTTTGCTCTCTTCGGAGGACTGCGCCGTCATCGGGATAATCGGGACTTGTTTTGCTTCCGGAAGCTCCATGGTGCGGATCTGCCGCGCTGCCTCAAGGCCGCCCATCACAGGCATCATCAGATCCATTAAAATCACATCAAATTTCTGCGGATTCGCCGCATACTTTTCGACCGCCTCGCGGCCGTTCCATGCCTCTTCCACCGTCGCACCGTGATCGGTCAGGTAAAACTCGGCGATTTCCATGTTGATCTCATTATCCTCGACAAGCAGAACGTGGAAGCGGACAAGCTCTTTTCCTGCGATCCGTGTCTTTACTTCCTGAATCCGCTGTCCCTCGCAGTCAATGTAAAACGGAAGCCGGAATACATACGTCGTTCCGACGCCCTGCTGGCTCGTTACCTCGATCGTGCCCTGCATTTTTTCGATCAGTTCTTTGACGATCGACATGCCAAGGCCCGTTCCCTTGTACTGCGTTCTCGCACCGGACTTCTCCTGTGTGAACGGATGGAACAGCTCTTTTTCGATAAATTCGCTGCTCATTCCGATGCCGCTGTCCGTGATGCGGAACTCGTAGACGACCCGGGTTCCGTCGCAGGAGACTTCGCCCGCATACGTATCGATCGTTCCGCCCGGCTTGTTGTACTTGATTGCATTGCTGAAGAGATTCAGCATAATCTGCCGCAGGCGCAGCGGACTGCCGATCAGTCTCGTGTGCGTCAGCTCACCGCGGTGCGTACGGTGGGTAATGCCCATCTCCGTAATCTGCGCATTGACAAGGGATGACACATCATCCATCAGATGCGTCAGGTCAAAAGAAACGCTCTCGATCGTCTCTTTTCCGGACTCCAGCTTATTCATATCGAGCACATCGTTGACGAGTGCCAGCAGATGGCTTGCGGAAAGATTGATTTTATCGAGGCAGTCGTCCACTTTTGCCTCATCCTGCCGGTTTTTGCGGATGATATCCAGCATGCCCATAATGCCATTGATCGGCGTGCGCACATCGTGGCTCATGCGGTTCATAAATTCTGTTTTTGCACGACTTGCACTATCTGCAGCTCTAAAGGCATCCTGAAGCTGTATCTTCTCCCTCTCTTCCCGGCTGTGGAACTCTGACGTATCACGGAAAAGGATCATGCCGTGTACCACAACGCTCTCCCGCTTTGTCTTTCGGTCGTAGACGGTATCCTGTGACATAAGAACCGTCTTCTGCAACCATATTCTTCTGCCGGACTCATCTGTTTCCTGATACTCCACGACTACCTGCTTATCTCCGTTTTCAAAGCGCTGCAGCAGTTTCTTCGAGGAATCCACAATGCGGTATGATTCCAATGTCTCCTCCGCGACAAACGCACTGCATTCCCCGCAGTATTTCTCGTAGGAACACGGCAGATCTATATTGAGGTCAAATTTCTTCTGCCCGCTGTGGTAAAAAATCTGCTCCATCGAATCATTCGTCAGATCAACGGCGAACACGGCCTCGGCCGTCTCGAGAAGTGCCTCAGCGTAGTGGCTGTTTTCAATGATCGACTGTTTCATCTGTTCATAGTATTGGTCGAGCTGTTCTTTTTCATTCCGAGCAGCTTCCTCATTGGAGCGGAACCGCTCAAAGCCCATCAGAAAATGGTGCAGTCCGCCGTCCTCGGCCGCGTCGTAGAACAGAATGGTGACTTTTCCCCGGCAGAGCGCTTCCCCTTCGCTTCCCTCCCGATACTCGTACAGAATTTCTACGCTCTCTTCTCCCTTCTGATAGCACTCCTTCAGATGGGTAAGATCCAGCATTCTACGCATTTCCTTTCTCTTTTCCTCATCCGTGATTCCCTGCACAATATGCTCGGCCGCACCGGTATAGCTGCCGTCCTCGGCAAGGAAAAAGCCCGAAACGGCGCGCAGAATCCGGTACTGGTCCTGTCTTGCATTGCAGTAAATACAGTTGGAAAAATGATATCCCTTTTTCTTTACGACGTCCAGCGCTTCCAGGCTGATCTTCCGCTCTGCGGCGGCTTCTTCCATCTTCGCGCGGTTTTTGTCGATATACATGTTCTGGTCCGCATGGCGGAACAGTTCCCGGATATCACAGTCTTCAAATTCCGTGGACAGTGCATAGCCTCCGGCGTAGCTGATCGGCATCTCCGGGTGCTGGCGGGAATATTCTGCCGTCTGCGTGCGGATGTGATTCATGCACGCTTCCACTTCTTCACGGTTCAGTCCGCGCAGAATGGCAAGAAACTCATCTCCGCCGTTTCTTCCGACGAAATACTCCTCCGGGACTGCTTTTCGAAGCTGAACGGCAAAGGAACGGATATATTCGTCTCCCTTGTCGTGACCCAGACTGTTGTTGATCGTGCGCAGATTGTTGAGGTCAAACACGCAGACCGCATACACGCCGGAAATTTCTTCTCCTCCGTCGCTTCCCTCCAGAATCTCTTCGCATTTATTTTTATTTGGCAGGCCCGTCGCCTCATCGAGATAGACTTTCTTCTGCAGAATACGGTTCATCGCCGCATAGCGGACGGCCTTGATCAGCTCCATGCCGATGACAAACACCAGGCCGATGATATCTCCTACTACCACCTGCTCCAGCTTCTTCAGCGAAGACGCCATTCTCTGCGAATACGCTTCCGCAAGGCCCGTCGCCTCGTCACAAATTTTGAAAAAGGTCTCACTCTTTTCGATAATCGCGGTATTCTCATATCCTTTTTCACGCACCAGCAGAATCTCTGCCTTCAGCTCTTCAAAATATGATGCCAGCTCAGTCATCTTATCCTGAAAATCCCGGTCATCCAGGCGCACCAGATCCAGCTCGCTGCTTCCGTTCTGCAGACCGTCGATATAAGCGTTGATGTCTGCAATCATCGTATCCTGCGGTTCTCCCGCATCCTCCAGCTTGATAATCCGCTGCGTTTTTCCGCGTACCAGACCGGCATAGTTGACAACGCGGGCCGTTCCCTGTATTTTCTCGACCATCGACATAATGCAGAAAAACAGAATAATCAGAATGATCGTCAAAACCGTCATTGCGGTTTTGGAAATAAAGGATGTTTTTTTCTTACTTTTCTTTTTCTTCATCGCTCTCCATCAGATCCTGTGTCATTTTTTGTCATATAGATCATATTATAAGCGCAATCCTCTCTTCGCGCAACCGCAAACCGGGCGCAGAAAAAATTTCAAGATTTTATCTGCTGTCTGACACAAAAAACGGACACCGGAGAGGATGTGCTTCCTGTCCAGTGCCCGATTTTTTCTTATTTTGCTTTTTCTGCCGTCCAGATTTTACCGTCGCGGATGACAACCTGTTTTTCTTTCATCAGATGGCCAACCGCGCGCTTAAATGCTGCTTTGCTGAGACCGAATTCTCTCTGAATCACTTCCGGTGATGCTTTGTCATCAAATGGAAGGACACCTGCAAATTCCTCGATCACAGAAAGAACGCTCTCTGCATCGATTGCGATCTGCTCGTACGCTTTTCCGCGTGCGGACAGGGAGAGTTTTCCGTCCTCTTTGACTTCTGTAACGCGGCACTCAAGTTCCTGGCCGACATGATAGTCTGCCTGTGCTTCTCTCTTTGGAATCAGGCCGGAGTAGCGGTCATCAACAGCAACGAAAACGCCGAAGTTTCCGCTGATCTCGTAGATTCTTCCCTTTACGATATCGCCTACGACGTACGGAGAATTGGTTTTCAGGAAATGGTAAACCTTCATCGTTGCGCAGAGACGGTCGCTCTTGTCGATGTAGAGGGAAACCAGAACCTCATCACCTGGATGGAGGCGGCGGGTCTGCTGTTTAAACGGAAGAAACAGATCTTTTTCCAGACCCCAGTCCAGAAATGCTCCGATCTTTCCGGTAGCAGCTACGTTTAAGACAGCCAGCTCTCCAAGCACCAGCTTCGGCTCTCTGGTTGTCGCAATCAGACGGTCGCTGGAATCGCGGTACAGAAATACTTCCAGCTCATCTCCCTCTTTTGTTCCTTCCGGCACCTGTTTGATCGGCAGAAGAACACGTTCCTTCTCGCCCGCTTCCCGGGTCTCCCCAAGATAAATACCGAATTCTACTTTCTTTACTACTACCAGCTTTTGCTTTCTTCCTATATTTAACATTTGACTTCCTTTCTTACTGCTCGCCGAGAGCCTTCATGCTCATCTCCTCGAGCAGGTCGCTCTTGATGTGGTACAGCTTGTCGGACAGATCCACGTAAACCTCATGCGGATTGACCAGACGTTTGGACTCCTCCCAGAGGGTATCTTTCTCTCTGGTGCAGATGTCGCGGATCTCCATGACGGATGGAGAAGTGTAGACGCATGCGCCCTTCTGGAAAATCGGAACGAGGAGCTCGCGTAAGGTGTAGGTTCCGCCTTTGATCTTCGTCTTTTTCCAGGTCTCGATCGGGTCGAAGATGATCATATCTTTGCTCTCGTCGAAGGTCTCGTCTGCGAGGCAGATCAGGTCGGCACGGATCTTTCCGGTTTCTCTATCATAAATACGATAAATCGTCTTATTGCCCGGGTTTGTTACTTTCTCGGAGTTCTCGGACAGCTTGATCTTCGGTGTGAATTCTGCGTCATCTTTATCTTTTGCTGCTGCCAGCTTGTAAACGCCGCCGAATGCCGGCCAGTCACCGGATGTGATCAGGTTGGTGCCGACGCCCCAGGAATTGATCTTCGCACCCTGGGTTTTCAGGCTGTCGATCAGGTACTCATCGAGGTCACTGGATGCGGAAATGATGGCATCGCCGAAACCTTCTGCCTCGAGCATCTGATATGCTTTTTTCGACAGGTAAGCCAGGTCACCGCTGTCGATGCGGATGCCGTAGCCCTTCATCGGTAAGCCCTCTGCTCTCATCTCTTTGAAGACGCGGATCGCATTCGGAACACCGGATTCGAGAACATCGTAGGTGTCTACGAGAAGAATGCAGGCTTCCGGATACATTTTCGCATACGTTTTGAATGCGGTGTACTCATCCGGGAAGCTCATAATCCAGCTGTGTGCGTGGGTTCCCTTGACTGGAACGTCAAACATCTGTCCGGTCAGGACATTGGAGGTTCCGATGCAGCCGCCGATCATGGCAGCACGCGCGCCGTAGATACCGGCATCCGGTCCCTGTGCACGGCGGAGTCCAAACTCCATGATGCCGTCGCCCTTTGCCGCGTAAACAACGCGGGATGCTTTCGTCGCGATCAGGCTCTGATGGTTGATCATGTTCAGAATCGCGGTCTCTACAAGCTGTGCCTCCATGATCGGAGCGACAACTTTTAAGAGCGGTTCTCTTGGGAATACGACGGTTCCTTCCGGGATCGCATAGATATCTCCGGTGAAATGGAAGCCTCTTAAATACTCCAGGAAATCATCGTTGAAAATATGGAGGGAACGGAGATAGTCGATGTCATCCGGCGAAAAGTGAAGATCGCGGACATACTCGATTACCTGCTCAAGTCCTGCACATACGGCGTATGCGCCGCCGCATGGATTCTTTCTGTAAAATGCATCAAATACCACGATCTGATCGGACGGGTTCTCGTAGTAGCCCTGCATCATGGTAAGTTCATATAAATCAGTTAACAGTGTAAGGTTCTGCGCTCTCATGGCAAATTCCCCTTTCCTCATTGTGTTTATTACGTTCGTATCTTATTCTTTCCGATTGTACCACAATCATTGAAATTCCACAACTACGTATGGCTGTCCTTTTTCATCGTTCAGTGAGATAAAACAGCCGTTTTCCGTCTCGGCGCGCAGCGGATGCAGGACGTCACCGAGGTGCGCCTGCTGTTTGTATTCGGCGCGCATCCGGTGCACGGTGAAGTTCTTCGGAAGGCATTCACCGGCAAGGGAAATGAACTGTGCGTTGTTGACGTGGTGGTTCGTATCGAGGTTGTGCGGCCGCACCGGGAACGGTTCGCCGATGAAATCTGCTTCCGGCATTTTCACTTTGCGCTCGCCGAAATCCTCGTTGATCGGATCGTCAATGCCGTAGGCGTCTGTCGTCTCTTTCGGTGCGCGGACGGGATGACCCGTTTCCATATTGACGTAAGACCAGATGGAGTTGGCACAGGCGAGTATTTCGCCGTCTTCTGTTTCCATCGTGAAGTTACGCATGCCAAGAAATCCTTTGAAGCCGCTCGCCCATGTAGTGATTTTTACCGCTTCACCGAGGGATGGATAGCGGCGCACATGAATCTGCCACGCGGACAGCACCCAGGCGCAGCCTCGTTTTTTGAGCTCCGCAACGCCCTCGCCGATCGCTTCCGACTGGAAGGTACTGCAGTCCTGAAAGTAATTGATCAGCCCCGGCAGGGTGAGATTTCCGTCCTCACCGATTTCGCTGTAGCGGATTCTGCTCGTAAAGGAATACTTCATCGTTTCGTTCCTCCTGCTGTATTTGTTTTTGAGCATCGAAAAAGGCCTCAGGTACGAGACCTGAGACCTTTCAATGAGCTGGGCTACCTGGATTCGAACCAGGAACTGACGGAGTCAGAGTCCGTTGCCTTACCGTTTGGCGATAGCCCATTGCCTTGCGACAAGATGTATAATACACTATCGCAAGAGAAAAGTCAACACCTTTTTTGAAATTTTTTTATTTTTTTCAAAAAACTGACTTTTGGAACATTTTGGAAGGGATTTGACGGCTCAACCCGGCCGTTGTCACTCTCCCGCCACGTATTTTTTGTCGATGTTGACGACGCATTCATACTTCTCATCCATTTCCTTCATCAGCGCCCCAATCTGCCCGATCACGCGATCACAGTCTTTCTTCTTATAAGAATACGGGATTTCAAGATCAAAAATCAGCTTCTTTTTCTCCGCCCCGCTGATCATACGGAAATCGTGGAAGGAAAGCTCCGGATCGAGAATGGAAATTACGTTTCTTACCTTCTCCTTTGTCGCAAGAACCGTCGCATCGTGGATCTCCACCGGATCCATGTGGATGACCAGCAGAATCCCCAATTTTTCACCGACCTCATGTTCAATGCGGTCGATAATATCATGCGATACCTCGATATCGACATCTCGCGGCACCTCCGCATGGATCGATGCCATACTTCTGCCAGGCCCGTAGTTGTGGACAATCAGATCATGGGTTCCTACAATTCCTTCATAGGAAGCAACCTCTTTCATGATCCGTGCATACAGATCCGGATCCGCGCCCTGCCCGATCAGCGGTTCCAATGTATCTTTTGCAATGGAAATACCGGACCACATAACGAGTACCGCCACAACAAGTCCTGCGATTGCGTCGATATTAACCGAAAGGAAATGGCAGATCAATGTAGAAGCGATCGTTGCGCTCGTCGTGATCACGTCACCCATGGAATCCGCCGACGTTGCCAGCATCACCTTCGACTGAATGCGGTTTCCCAGTTTTCGGTTGAAAAGCGCCATCCACAGCTTTACACCAACCGAGAGCACCAGAATCAAAAACGGAACCATCTGAAATGTGATCTCTTCCGGATTGCGAATTTTCTCCAGGGAGCTCTTTAAAAACGTAAAGCCGACTTCAATAACCAGAAACGAAACGATCAGCGCTGCAATATACTCGATCCGACCGTGCCCGAACGGGTGCTCTTTATCTGCCGGTTTGTTTGCCATCTTGACACCAACAAAGCTGATGACCGAAGATGCCGCGTCGGAAAGGTTATTGAACGCATCCGCCATGATTGCCAGCGAATGCATCCCAACGCCGATCAGCAGCTTTGCAGCGAACAGCAATACATTGCAGCAGATTCCCACCATACTGGATAAAATACCATAGCTCGTGCGCACATCCGCATTGTCGGTGTTCTCATACTCTTTTACAAAACATCTTACCAGAAAATCTGTCATGGGTTCCCCTTCTTTCCACCCTATATTAAGAAAAAGGCCTCACGCATCGCCGCGGAGCCTTTTTGTTTTCCCTGTCCTTTCTATAGTAGGCAGTGTTGAAAAAAAAGTCAAGCCTAACATATTTTCGGAGATTCTATCGACAGAGAGAAAAAGCAACGCAGACTGCTTCTTTTCAGCAATTCTGCGCCGCTTTTTCTCTGTTTTTTCAGATTTTATCTCTTTTCAGGCAGATTTGACAATCGAATGAGAGTTTTTCTTTTTCCTGCCTGAAATAGCGTTACCGCCCACCGGTACCCAGCGAGCCGTAACGGAATAGCTACTATTTTACTTTATAAATTTTCGCCATATCCTGCACATACAGCGGATAGAACCGATAGCCCGCAAAATCGCTCCGAAGAGCAACCTCGCATGCCATATCCTCGATATACAGGTTTGCCGCATCGTCACAGAGCAGTGTTTCCATTTTTTTGTAAAGCTCAACCTGCTCCTCTTCATCCGTGCTGGTCTTAACCTGCTGATACAGTTTATCATACTCTTCGTTGCTGTAGTTGATAAAGTTCTTGGATGATGTTGAGGTAAAGCGTTCCAGCAACGCGCGTCCGGTCAGATATGCCGCGTCAACGCCGACAACCGTGGACTGGAACTTCCGGTCTGCATATACATCCGACAGCCAGCTGTCCCACTCGACCTGCTGAATTTTGGCAGTAACACCGATCGCTTTAAGCTGCTCTACCAGAACCTGGGCTGTATCGATATGCTGCTGATAATTGTTCGGCACTGTAATCGTAAGCTCAAATCCATCTGGGTATCCGGCTTCTTTTAACAGTTCTTTTGCCTTCTCAATATCCTGATTATATCGCTCTGACAGTTCCGGCACATAATATTTTCCAAATGCCGGAAACATGCTGCTTCCGATGATCGTTCCTTTTCCGTCCGCAATCATATCCAGCACTTCCTGACGGTTTGCCGCATAGCAGAGCGCCTGGCGCACCTTCACATTGTTGAGCGGTTCCACGGCATTGTTCAGATACAGCGCCTGTACCAGGTTCATACCGCCGTCATAAATCGTAAAATCGGAATCTTCGGCAAGCTGCGCTGTCTGTGTGGAACTGAGACGTGCATACATGTCCAGTGTACCGGATTTCAGGTTTGTTACGACTGCATTGCTGTCCTTGACAATTCGAAATGTTACCTTGTCCAGATACGCCTGATTTTCCGTATCCCAGTAATCGCTGAATTTTTCAAGGACAATGTTTTCCTGCGGGGACCGTGATACATAGTGGAACGGGCCTGTTCCGACCGGATCTGCTTCCAGATCTTCCACATGCTCAGGTACAATCGCCACCGTCAGATAGGCAAGAAACTCGGTGTCTGCCTCTTTTAAATAGATGTCAATCGTGCTCTCGTCTGGAATTTCAACCTTGTCCACATTGGAAAATGCCTCTACCAGAGGCGTTCCGTCTCCGTTGATACCCGCACAGCGTTCGATTGAATATTTTACATCCTCTGCAGTGACGGTCGTTCCATCGTGGAACTTGACACCATTCCGGAGCTTGAAGGTATAAACCTTTCCATCCTCCGAGATCGAATGGCTCTCTGCCACCGCATCGTTCAGATTTCCTTCTTCATCGGGCTTTACAAGGCCCTCATAAATATTGAATAGGATTTCTTTCGTTCCTGCCGCAACAGATTTGTGTGGGTCAAGACTATCCTCAATGTCCTGAGGAATTCCTACCGTGATGGAACCTCCCATAACAGGTTCCCCTGTCGGGGTTGATTCCATTGATACCTGAGAACTTGTGGTATCGGAAGAATCTGCTTTCCCATCCTTGCCATCCTGGCATCCGCCAAGTACAACAGTAAGAGCTGCAACTAAAAGCAGCGCAAGTACGCTTCTTCTTTTCTTCATGATTTCTCCTTTTGATACGAGTTCTCTCATTTTGTAATTGTCACGCCTATTGTATCCGACCTGTTCCCAAATAGCAAGTACATTATTGTATACAATTTATTTTCCGAATCTGAAAATCACGTATATCCGCCCGCGTATTCCGGATTCTTTCCCTCGGGATGTACCGGAAAAGATAAAAATTTTGCCGCCCGGGAATTTTAACATTCCCGGGCGGCAAACGCTTTTGCTTTTTTTCTTTTATCCTTCAATGGAGATTGTCTTTTTCTGCTCCACAGCCGGTTTTGCTTCCTTCTTCGGTACGAAGAGTTTCAGCAGACCGTGTTTAAATTCAGCCTTGATGTCCTCTTCGGTAATATCCTCACCTACATAGAAGCTTCTGCTGCATGCACCTGCGTAACGCTCTTTGCGGATGTAACGGCCGCTCTCTTTTTCTTTCTCGTCTTTGTCGAGACCTTTCTCGGCACTGATGGTCAGATAACCATTTTCCAGTGTGGCCTGAACTTCATCTTTTGTGAATCCCGGAAGGTCAACCACTACCTCGTAGCCATTGTCCAGCTCGCGGATATCTGTTTTCATCACATGGCTGGCTTTGCGGCCATACAGTTTCTTTTCGGTATTCTTCATTTCTTTGTCATAATCATAGAACGGAAAATCGTTGAAAAAGTCGTCAAATAAATTCTCTCCAAAAATACTAGGCATTAACATAAGTCATCGCTCCTTCTTATTCTTTCTCATGGAACCTGATCCATGCTTTTTCTCCGGTTTGTCTTTTCACCGGATCTTTTTGTTTACCTGTTTCTTTGGAACGGAAAGGCTTCCGGATACCGGAGGTTTTCTTCTTTTCCTCTCTTTGTATCCCTCTTCCTTTGTTCTAGCTGTACTATAACACTTATTATTAGCACTGTCAAGAGGCGAGTGCTAATTATTTTGTGAAGATTTTGTGAACGCTACGAGCCATGCAAAATGGTGAAAAAAGACGCCCTGCTAGTTTACTTGCAAAGGCGTCTTTTTTTGCTATTTTATAGGGCGACAGCCCTACAGCGAGGGAATTCTTTCCCGAGCTGTGCATGGCGTAACATTCTCTTTCGCACTCGATTTTCTTGATTTGACCACATTTTTACGACAAATCTTTGGAAAAATATATTCGTCTGATTTTCTTACCACTCCTCATCTCTTTTATTATTAGATTCCAGGCATACTTGCTAATTTCTTCTATTCAGCCTTCCCCTCTGGGAAAATAATTTTAAACACAAAGAAAAAAATCACCATGGAAACTCCACCTGTAATAATTGTCACAAGCATGTTATAGACTGCCGGCGCCACATATGCAGATGCAACTGGCATCCACAGATTATTAAATCCATTACAGATCAGCGAAATTACCACCCACGCAACAAAATACCAGATTGCCTGATATACAGGATTTCCATGGCTTTTAAAAGTAATATTTCTCTGCAGTGGAAAATTGATACACTGTGCAAGAAATGACCCCAATTCATAACTAATAAAATAGCCAAGTCCACCACCGATCAGTATATTTCCCGTTGCATCACGCAATACATTATACCCCAGCAAACTCCATGTAAATTTTACTCCAAACAGATTCACGGAAACCTTTGGCCACATAAATTCTGTACCAGCCAGACCAATTCCCAAAATCCCTGGTAAAAATGTAAATACAAGATACTGGAATACTGTCACGCCCATACTGAATATAACAAAATAGAATATCTGATAAAGCCATTTTGCAATAGCAGAATGTTTCTCTTCAAAACATTTCCATATATTTTTTATATGATTCATCTGCACTTTCCTCCGGCTCCTTTTAATAATTTTTCATATTTCTTATTATTTCTTCTGTTTCTGAAATATCCGCCAACTACTTTTTTTACTCCACGCATAAAGTGTCCATTCACAGCATCGACAATTCCATATACCATTTCCATACTGACTGCCCCGCCGGTCATTTTGGCAATACCTCTAAATGGCATGTTGTAAATAAAAAGAATATTCAGATCCGGCTTTCCCTGTGCCTCACTCTTCTTTTTCATTTTTGTGAGACATCTATATATCAGTCTTGCAAGTCTACTTTTTGCATAATACATCTGGCAGATTGCATCATTGATTTCCAGATTTCCACTCCATCTTCCATTCGGTATCTCATGACCAAGAAGTTCACGAAATTCCTCATCTGATATTTTCTGCACGATTCCTGTATAATAGTAAGGCATTTTGCCGGATTATAAGGATATCCTTTACTGTTTCCTGTTCTCTCGGTCATACCTGTTAAACGAATATCTGCAACACTGGCACCTACCATAATCTGATAAGTTCCTGTTTCTGTTTCCCACTGTCCTGTTTTTATATTCCAATAACGGAATGTCTTATCATCAAAGGGAATTCTGATCTGTCTGCTTTCTCCTGCCTTTAAATAAACTTTTGCAAAACCTTTCAGTTCTTTTTCCGGTCGAAACACGATTGCATTAGGAAGTCCTACATACATCTGAACAACCTCAGCTCCATCTCTGTCACCTGTATTGGTAACCGATACTTTGATTCCATCCTCTTCTATGATAAGATCAGAATATGTAAATTCTGTATAGGAAAGCCCAAAGCCAAATGGATATTGCACCCGGACTTTTGAAGTATCATAATAGCGATATCCTACATAAACACTCTCGCGGTATTCCGATGTTTTCTCATTACTCGGATAATATCGGAATGCCGGTGTCTGTTCATAAGATATGGGATATGTTTCTGCCAGTCTTCCTGACGGATTCACTTTTCCGGTCAGAATATCCATCGTTGCAGAAGCGCTTGCCTGTCCATTCAGATAGCCATGCAAAATCGCTTTGCAGCAGGTGTGCCATGGCATTTCTATCGCAGATCCTGCACTCAGTATTCCAATAATATTTTCATTCACTTTACTGATATCCTGCAGAAGATCGATCTGGTCCTGTGGAATACGCATATGGGTTCTGTCCAGTCCTTCTGATTCACTGATCTCATCAAGACCAAAGCAGAAAATCACAATATCTGCGTTCATGGCCAAATTTAATGCAAACTTTCTATCATTCTCATCTACATCTCCATTTCTCTGATAGCCTCTTGTCATCCCCAGAATATTCAGATCATATTGTTGCAAAATCGATGACATATCTTCTACTTTTGTTGGATTGACCATAGAAGATCCTGCCCCCTGATATCTGGGTGAAAAAGCAAAATCTCCAATAACAGCGATGGATTTTTTGGTATCCAGCGGAAGAATCTGTTTTTCATTTTTCAGAAGAATCATGCTTTCTGCTGCTGCTTTCCTTGCCAGTTGATGATGTGCGTTTCTGTCAAAGTTTTTATCTGAAGGCTTCTTCCCTGATGTCAGTTCCATCACTGCGTCCACCAGTTCTCCAACTCTTTCATCCAAATCCGCTTCCTTCAGCTTTCCATTTCGGACAGCTTCAATCACTTCTCTTGCAGAATCGTACCCACAGGACGGCATCTCCAGATTTGAGCCGGCAGCAACACCTTTCACATGGTCATTGCTTCCGCCCCAGTCTGTTACTACAATTCCATCAAATCCCCAGTCTTTGCGCAGGATATCTGTCAAAAGATGTTTGTCCTCATTAGCATAAATCCCATTAATCTGGTTATAACTGCTCATGATTGCTTTTGCGTGTCCTTCTTTAACAGCTATCTCAAAACCGGTCAGATAGATTTCTCTTAATGTCCGTTCGTCAACAACTGCGTCCATTGCCATTCTCCGAAGTTCCTGACTGTTAACCGCCAGATGCTTCGGGCAGGCATAAACGCCTTTACTTTGTATTCCGCGAATATATGACGCTGCCATCTTCCCGGAAAGATATGGATCTTCTGAAAAATATTCAAAATTTCTTCCACATAATGGGCTTCTTTTAATATTTAATCCCGGACCAAGCAGGATATTTACATCCATACTTGCTGCTTCCTCTCCAAGAGCCTGTCCAATCTCTTCCCCCAGATCCTGATCCCAGCTGTTTGCTATCGTCGCTGCTGTGGGAAAACAGGTTGCATTCAAGGATGCATTCAGTCCCAGATGATCTCCTGCTCCCGCCTGTTTTCTGATTCCATGCGGGCCATCTGAAAGAAAGATGGACGGGATGGAAAGCCTGTCAATTTCTCTGGTCTGCCAGACAGTTTTTCCACTGAGTACCGCTGCTTTTTCTTCTATTGTCATCTTTTCAACCAATTTTTGCTGCTTCATAACTGTTTTCCATCCCTCTTTCATCCTTATTCAGCATTCTTTCTTTTCTTATATCCTCTGATTACCAATACTTCCATTCCTGCTATGAAAAGTGCTATTACTACGTCGATACCAATTCCTGCTTTCTTCCAGTTTTCCATACCTGTTTCTTTGTGTTTTCCATCATAAGCCCAGCTGCTTACAACTGTATACATGACATTTTTGCAGGCATTTCTCATCTGAAGTACAGATGTTGGATGCTCCGGATTGGCTACATTGTTCTCTTCTCCGTTGAATGTAGACAGCATTGCATCTTCATGAATTCATCACTATCTATTACTCAACAACAATTAACACACTTTTTCTCTTCTTATATTTCTTCACCAGAACTACTTCCAGAAGAATCAAGATAACAGCTACTGCCACGTCCACACCAACCATGATTTTCATCCACAATGCCAGTGTTAAAGATGTTTCACCAGCATATGCATTACTGTTCACAACAGTATACATAATGTTCTTGCAGGCAGTTCTCATATACTGAACTGTGGATGGGTCAGATGTATCTGTAACAAAGTTTGTTCCTACATCAAATGTAGACAAACAGCAGGAACCGCCAGTTGCGATTACCTGATCTGCATTCATGTTAAATGCACCAGCAAAATAGTCGGTTTCTACAAAGCCTTTGAATCCCCATTCATCACGGAGAAGCGTTGTCTGCAGTTCGTAATTTCCGCCAGCCCACACATTTCCAATGTAGTTAAAGGAAGACATTGTAGCTGTAATATTGCTGTTTTTTACACAGATTTCGAATGGTTTCAAATACAGTTCACGCATTGCCTGTTCATTTGACCAAGTGCAGATCATAATCCAACGGTTTGTCTCCTGCTCGTTCATTGCAAAATGTTTCATATATGCATAAACACCATTCTCAGCAGCACCATTTACAACCTGTGCAGACATAGTTCCTGCAATGATTGGGTCCTCTGACGGGTACTCATATGTACGCCCACCAAATGCACTTCTATGAAGGTTCATAGATGGTGCATACCATCCAGAGCAACCAAGTTCTGTAGCCATTTTTCCCATATCATATCCGTATGTATGAGCTAGATCCTTATTCCATGTGCAGGCGATCATAACATTTGACGGGAATCCTACAGAACCTGCACCTGTAAAGTTATTGCTCACAGCGGATGGTCCATCGCAGTCAACAGTAGCAACTTTTTCAACGCTTTTTGCTTCTGCAGTCTGGAATCCGGCATGGGCGATCATATTCTGCATCTCATCAATTGTAAGCTGATCCAGAAGTGTTTCCCAACGCTCATCATCATAATCTGCACCGCGAAGCTCCGTCAGTTTCATTCCATTATCCGCACCAGTCACAGGCATTTCGGCATCTGGAATTTCCGGCATTTCATAGTTGGAAGTCACAATAAATCCCTCTTTTAAATCCTCCGGCATAGACGTGCTCGCAGGTGCAGCTGTTGTTTCATCATAATTCTTGAAGCCATCTTTACGTGATAAATAGGTAAGATGTCCGTCTGCATAACCGAATTGATTTACAGCAGCAGTCAAGTCTGTCGAACGTGGATTTGCCTCATCATAAACAATATCTTCATCTACTGTATAAGTAACAGAATCGATCACATTATGAGAATCGCTGTTGATACTGATCTCATAATCTCCTGCTTCCAGCACGTAGCATCCATTTTCCAGGTAATCATAAGAAGCCATGTCCTCAGCTGTAAAAGAAATTGTTACCGTCTGTGATTCACCTGGTTTCAATTCATTTGTTTTCTCATATCCAATAAGATTTGCCGTTGATTTCTCAATTCCTCCATTGGTATATGGCGGGTTATAATAAACTTCCACAACATCTTTTCCAGCTATGTCCCCAGTAAGTAATAATATAGGTAAAAACTGACCGCAGGATATACGCACAGAACACAACGACCATTACCGTCCAGAATGTCCTCCACGCATTATCCGGCAGCAGCTTGTACATACACCACCTAGAAATAAACGGAAATGCCAGATCTATTACTGCTATTGCCAGAGCACATACCATATCCAGCAAAAACAGCTTCCTGTGTGGTCTAAAATATGACAGGAATATCTGCATCTCACTTTTGTTTTTAAAATCTTTCTGGTTCATTTCTTATTGCTCCTGATTCTTATTTATTCTCTTATTTTAGAATAAATTCAAGTCGAACGCACGTAAAGATTTGGTACGTGATTCTGGTCAGCATAAGCTATTGAAATGTTTTAAATTTGGTGTTACAATTTGTCACATTAATAGCCACTATCGGAAATGTTCTCAAAATCAAGCCTATTCTCAGAAGAAACAAAGATGGCTATATTGTAACTTATAAAAATGTCCGTGGAAGTAAAGCAGCCCTGAATACTCTGATCAATCTGGTTTGTGATAATATTATAAAACCTGAAGAACAGATCATCGATATTGCACATGCCGACGCTTACGAAGATTCTCTTTATATCATGGATAAAATAAGAGAAAAAATCAACATACGTGATTTTATCAACACATCTTACGACTTCTGCACCGGAAGTCATGTCGGTCCTGATACAATTGCCCTTTTCTTTATCGGCAAAGACAGAGAACTGGTCCAGTCATAATTCTTCACACAAAAAGGCCGGGATCCTTTCGGATCCCGGCTATATATGGGGAGAATAAGCAATGGAAGTTAACCTTCAATTGCGATATAACCATCTTTTTCTTCAACGACTTTCGGTGCTTTCTTCGGAACAGAAAGTTTCAGAATGTCATCTTCACATTTCACATGTTTTCTGAATTTCATCCCTCGTCGGCATTACACGCAATGCTCCTTTTCTTGTTGTGATCACAGATGCTGCTGCATTTGCAAAAGTCAACATTTCCTTTAGTTTATTTTCATCTAAACCTTCCATTCCGTGTTCACAAATATAATGTAATACACAACCACAGAATGTATCTCCTGCTCCTGTTGTCTCAATTGTATTTTTCTGAAGGAACGGTTTTACTTCTACCATCGTTCCGTTATAGTATGCACGACTTCCTTCTTTCCCCATAGATACAAGAATCAACTGAATCTGATATCTTTCTCTAATCCAGTTTACCCCGGCAGTATAATCTTCTTCACCTGTCAGCCACTGAATCTCATTATCTGAAATTTTCAGAATATGACAGTGTGCTAATCCATATAATACCTGTTCCTTTGCCTCATCCAAAGAATTCCAAAGAGGTGGACGTAAGTTCGGATCAAAAGAAATAACTGCACCAGACTCTTCTGCAATACGGATTGCTTCTTTTGTTGCTTCACGTACTCCTTCATGTGTCATAGACAATGTTCCGAAATGGAAGATTTTTGTTTCTTTAATAAGTTCTGCCTGAACTTCCGTTTTATTCAACATCATGTCTGCTCCCGGATTTCGATAAAATGAGAAATCTCTGTCTCCATCCGGATAAGTATGCACCATTGCCAGTGTTGTATGGATTTCCTTGTCTGTACATAATCCTTTTGCATCAATCCCTACTTCTGTTATCACATCTCTCAGCTGTTCTCCGAAAAAGTCTTCACCTACTTTTCCGATGAATGCCGTCTTATGTCCTAGTTTCGTCAGCATTGCAAGTACATTGCAGGGTGCGCCTCCTGGATTTGCCTCAAAAAGTGGGTTTCCCTGATTACTTTTTCCATTTTCTGTAAAATCAATTAACAATTCTCCAAGTGCCACTACATCATATTTTTTCATCATATTCTCCATTCTGCCGCAAAAAACGACATTTCTTCTATCATTGATACTATGCTCCTATATGCAAAAGGGATTCCCGTTTCAGGAATCCCCTATCATTATCCATGCATCTTCAATTTCAATATAATTTTTGTCCTAAACCAGATTGTATTTCACTATATCGATTTTAGCTGCACCTTCAGCAAAGAATGAAATTCCTTTTGCCTCTTGTTCTGTAAATATAACAGCAGACATAACCTGCTTACCGTCATTAATAAATATTTCAGCACTGAATCTATCCAAGATCACACGAAGCTTTAATTCATTGGCATCGCCATTTACCAGACACCTTCTCTGATGAACTAATGCTCGTTCGGTTCCTGAAAATTTTCTGTCAATTTTCAGGACAGACTCATCCGGGCGGAAACTTAATTCTGTATAAAACTTCTCATTTTGTGCAAAACGTAATACAAATTTCTTATACACATTTTCTTTATCTTCCGGACGTATCACAAGTTCCATATCTATAGTTCGTCCTTCGATTTTGTCTAATGTGATCGCATCATTATCTATTACTACATCGTTGTACTCAACTCTGTCTTTACGCATTGCATCGAGTTCTTTGATCGGAGTCTGATAAAGTCTTCCGTTTTTGACAGACACTTCTCTCGGCAGACTCATTTGCGCAAACCATTTTGAGTCATTACAACGATGAGCAGTCGTATCCCAGTTCTGCATCCAGGCAATCATAATTCTACGGCCATCCGGTGCAAGCAAAGTCTGCATTGCATAATAATCCATTCCATAATCGACGCTTTGTACTGTCTCTTCTTTTAAGGTATGTGTCTCCGGATCCATCTCTCCGATGATACATAAGGTCCCATTTCCATTATGGAACTCCAGTCCTTCCGGCAACATGTCCTGTGGACTTGTCAGAAGAACATGTTTTCCATCTAATTCGAAAAAGTCCGGACACTCCCACATCTTTCCATAACGTTTTTTATTTTCTGCCAGTACACTGACAAATTCCCATTCAAATCCATCTGCACTTTTATAAAGAAGAATCTGTCCACTTCCATCTGCCGGACGGCTTCCGATCACACAATAGAAGTACCCATCTTTTTCTTTCCAGATCTTTGGATCCCGGAAATCCACTTTACTTGCACCTTCCGGCAAGTCTTTAGCTGTCAGAACCGGATTCTTTTCATATTTCTTATAATTTTTTCCATCTCCAACAGCCACTGCCTGTGTCTGAATATCCCTTGCCGTTCCATCTTCAAGCGTCTCCTGATCTACAGCAGTATAAATCAGCAGCTGTCTGCCGTCGTCCAGTTCTATTGCACTTCCTGAAAAACATCCTATCTTATCATAATCTTCATCCGGTGCCAGAGCTGCCGGAAGATATTCCCAGTGAAGCAGATCTTTACTTACCACATGGCCCCAGTGCATACTGTTCCAATGTGTATCATATGGATTATACTGGTAAAACAAATGATACTCTCCCTGATAGCAGGAAAAACCATTTGGATCATTCATCCATCCAACATATGGACTCACATGAAAAGCCGGTCGATCCTCTGCTTTTATCTGCAGCCCCTGTTCAGCTTCATATTTTCTAGCCTTTTCTAACATCTCACTCATGAAAATTCTCCTGTTGTTTGTATCGTTATTTTTCTTCACTCAACGACTTCTGATACTCATCAAAGTATTTCTGTTTAATTGAAATATAATCAGAAAGTCCATACTGTTCCATTTTCTTCAGATAAAAATCCCACTCTTTTTCAATTCCGCCATTCAGGATCCAGTCTGCTTTCTTCTGTTCTGCATATTTTTTGATATCTGTATCATACTGAGATACTTTATTGGTATCATCAATGCTCATGAATACGTTTGGATAAACATATTTACTGTTCATATCCTGTAAATAAGTTTCATGCATATTGTCCAGACGCCATTTTGCATCCTCTGGCTGTGTTACATAGACGTCATAATATTCATTCAGAACTGCAAGAGGACCATTTACAGATTGTGCTTCACGTACTTCTACCGGAGACTGATCCCCCAGATCCATGTGTTTCAGCATTTCTCCACCATCTTTATTGGTAGACAGTTCAAAAATGTTAAAGGAATCCTTCTCTCCATAAGTTCCCCAGTTATTCTGCGGTGACTGAAGTGGTGCATACATCTGATCGATCCATGCAGCAGCAAGTGCTGTGTTACGGCAGCTGGATGTAAGAACACATCTTCCACGATCATATCCACTTGTTTCACTGTTATTCTGTCTTGTAATGTTCCGCATACCATCTGGTCCTGTCAGAGCCGGCAGCATAACATAATCTTCATTATTATCAATATTGGCGATATCCCATGTAAAGCAGAGACCATAGCGGTGATTCTTTCCTTTGGCGACATAAGTAGACCACTCTTGTGTAAATGCTTCCGGGTCGACCAGATCCTCTGTTACAAGTTTATGTAACCACTCAATTCCTTCTTTGTATCCTTCCTGAACGGTTGTATAAATAACTTTTCCTTCGTCCGTTACAGCGAAATGATCTCCTGTATCTCCATAGCCTTCTCCAAATCCATTGAGCAGAATTGCCGGATCCTGGTCACCATTATTGATGATAAATGACATTGGAATCACAGCACCTTCAATCGAAAATTCTTTTTCAAGCTCATCTGCATGATCACGGAATTGAATCAATACCTGTTCCAGTTCATCTGTTGTTGTCGGAATCTCGAGTCCTAGATAATCCAACCATTTTTTATTAATATACGGAATATCTCCGATTGCCTGAATGGCTTCTTTCCCAGAACCAAGCTGTTCAATCCATGGGAAGGAATAAATATGTCCATCTGGTGCGGTGCACATTGTCCTGTATTCTGGATATTTTTCAAACACTGCCTGTAAATTCGGCATATATTTATCTATCAGATTTTCCAGCGGAATGATAATCCCCTGTTTTGCATAACGCAACAGATCATAATCACTCATTCCGGCATTGAATAATCCATCTGGCAGATTTCCAAATTGTGCAAGCGCCAGATTCTTCTTATCAGAGAACTGATCCGATACAAAACAAGTCCAGTCAATATGAACATTGGTCTGCTCTTCCATTCGCTGAAAAATTACTCGTTCATTCGGATCCTGTGTTGATGTAGCCGGTGCACTTGTAATAAAGGAAAGCTCTGCAGTTTCCTTTAATGGAAACTGCACCTCCGATACAGGTGTACCCGGATCAATTTCAGCCTCAAGCTGCTGCTTTTTTCCACATCCTGCAACTCCCACCATCATCGTCAGGGACAGTACAATTGCAAGCAATGCATTTACTTTTCTTTTCTTCATATCTGTATCGTTCCTTTCTTATTAGCCTTTTACCGATCCGACCATAATTCCTTCATCAAAGTATTTCTGGAAGAATGGGTACATTACTAACAGTGGTAAACTTGATACTACGATCGTTGCATATTTCAGCTGTTCTGCTACTTTTGCCATTTCTGCTGTACTCTGAATATCAGCGATCATTCCAGGCTGTGGTGTATTCTGTACCAGGATGGAACGGAGTACCAGCTGTAATGGCTGAAGATTTGCATCATTCAGATAAATCATTGCATCGAAATAACTGTTCCACATTCCAACAAAAGACCAGAGTGCCAGTACTGCGATGATTGGCTTACATACCGGAAGCATGATTTTAAAGAAATGCTGGATCTCATTTGCACCGTCAATCGCAGATGCTTCTCTTAATTCTGTCGGGATTGACTGATAATAAGTTCTGGCAAGAATCATATTCCATACATTAAATGCTCCTGGAATCAGGATTGCCCACACTGTATTAACCATGTGCAGCTGATTGATCAGGATAAATGTAGGAATCATTCCACCACCAAAGAACATTGTGATCAGGAAAATAACATTGAAAAAGTCTCTTCCTACAAATTCCTTCTTTGACAGTGGATACGCAGCCAGTAATGTCACAAAAACAGAAATTACTGCAAATGCAAGTGAATACAGGAAGGAATTCAAAAATCCACGCCAGATCATTTCGTTCTCTAATACTCTTCGATATGCGTCTAATGTCCAGTCCTTGGTGTTAAAACTCAATCCCTGGTTATTCAAAACAGTAGGATCCATAAAGGATGCGAGTACTACATAAATAATCGGTATCGCTATAGAAAGGACGAATAAACCAAGAATAGTAAATCCGATTCCAAGGATTACTTTGTCTGTCCTTGAATATTTTCTCTTTTTTTTCTCCATCTCTTCTCCCTCTTTTCTATAATCCTTCTCCATCATTCAGTTTCTTAACAACCCAGTTCACAAAGATCAGCAAGATAACATTTACAACTGAATTGAAAAGACCTACCGCTGTCGAATATCCATAGTCTCCATTCAGAAGTCCAATACGGTATACATATGTAGACAGGATTTCTGATGCCGGAAGGTTCATATCTGTCTGTAAAGCATAAGCTTTTTCGAAACCAATACTCATGATATTTCCAGCCTGCAAAATAAACTGAATTACAATGATATTCTTAATTGCCGGCAATTCTACATACCAGATCTGCTGCAGAAGATTCGCTCCATCCATGAGGGCTGCTTCTTCCAGCTCCTTGCTGGCATTCGCCAGTGCTGCTGTGTACATGATAGATGCCCATCCTGCGGTCTGCCAGATTCCACTTGCAATGTAAATTGTCCGGAATGCAGAAGGCATTGTCATCCAGTTTGTACTGATTCCTAATACTTTATTCAATGGGCCTACAGGAGATAAAAGCATACGAACCATACCACAAAGCACGATGACTGAAATAAAGTTTGGCATATAGATCAAAAGCTGCACTTTCTTCTTAATTCCGGTCTTACGAATACGATTCAGAAGCAATGCAAGAATGATTGGAATCGGAAATCCCCACAGTAATCCATAGATACTCAATTTCAACGTATTCATCAGATAGTTCATAAAATCTGGTGAAGATAAGAATCGTCTGAAATACTCAAGCCCTACCCAGGGACTACCAAGAACTCCTTTTATTACATTGTAATCTTCAAAAGCAATCAGAAGACCTCCCATCGGGAGATACTTAAAAATAATTGTCAGTAAAAGTCCTGGCATCAGGAAAAAAAGATATAACTGCCAGTTTTTCTTCACATAAGTCATCTTTTCTCTCCACGTTCGCTTGCTTACGGACTTTGCTTGATTTTGCATTCTTTTCATGCACTTCTTCCTCCATTCCATTGATTTTATGAGAACCGGTTACGTAACCGGTTATTTTATGATTTGATATTACTATATCCATTTCTTTCTGTCAACACTTTTGTATACTAAAATAACCGGTTACGTAATCAGTTATTTTATCGTTGCGTTTTTCCATCAAAATTGCTATACTGAAAAATATTATTAACCGTCAGCCATCATATTGAAGGAGATTCAACTTTTATGAGTAAAAAGAAACAGGTAACTTTTGCAGATATTGCGGAATACACCAATTTTTCAAAAACTACAATATCAAGATACTTCAATCATCCTGATTCTCTTACCTTGGAAAACCAGGAAAAGATTTCACAAGCTCTTGACACACTTGGATATAAAAAGAATAAGCTGGCAAAAGTTCTGGCAAATGGAAAAAGTGAATTTATTGGAATCATTGTTCCGAATCTTTACCTGCACTATTATTCTGAGATGCTGACACAATTCCTTTCCAGCTACCGTGATTATCATTATAAGTTTCTTGTTTTCGTCAGCGAACATGGCGCAGAAGAAGAACAACAGTATATTGAAGAACTTCTGTCTTATCAGATTGAAGGACTGATTGTTTTAAGTCACACTCTTCCATCTGAGAAACTCGCTTCCTACCAGATTCCTGTCATCGCAATTGAACGCGAAGCAGAACATATCAGCAGCGTCAATACTGACAACTATATGGGAGCACTTCAGGCTACTTCTCTGTTGATTCGAGATAAATGTGATATATTAATTCACATAAATGTCAATGTGAATAAATCCGCTCCGGCTTATGACCGAATCTGGGCCTTTCAGGCAACTTGTGAAGAATATCATGTGCCATATGATATAGATTTGAGTGTAAAAGGTGCTTCTTATCATGAGCTTTTGGATGTAATCCGAGAGATTTTCAATAAGATAGAATCAAAATACCCCGATCAAAAAAAAGGTATCTTTCTTGCGAACGATACCTATGCTAATATGTTTCTTAATTTAATTTTCCAAAAATACGGGACATTTCCTTCCACTTACGAGATTGTTGGATTTGACAATTCTCCGATTGCCAGCGAGGCAATCCTTCCGATCACAACCATCGGACAGCAGATCGATGTGATTGCAAAAACTGCCATGGATCTTCTGGTCCAGCAGATGGAGGAACAGAAAAAGCGTGTTCCCAAACCATTGGGTGAACCCATCCATAAACAGATTACACCTATATTAATTCGCCGCAATACAACAGAATAATTTATTTCTCATGTAAAAAAGGCCGGGATCCTTTCCGATCCCGGCTATATATGGGGGGAGAATAAGCAATGGAAGTTAACCTTCGATTGCGATGTAACCATCTTTTTCTTCAACGGCTTTCGGTGCTTTCTTCGGAACAGAAAGTTTCAGAATACCGTCTTCATATTTCGCATGGATATCTTCTTCACTGACTGCATCACCAACATAGAAGCTTCTGCTTAAAGTACCAGCATAACGTTCACGTCTGATGTAGTTGCCCTTCTTATCCTGTTCATCTTTATCAAGACCTTTGGCTGCTGACAGTGTCAGATAACCATCCTTCAGCTGAACCTTAATCTCGTCTTTCTTAAATCCCGGAAGATCCACATCCAGTTCATAACTGCCATATCCGGTTTTTCTACTCGTTCCTTTACCTGATCCTCTACCTCATAACGCATGTGAAAATCTCTCAGTTCTCCAATCAGTTCCTGCGCTACCTTCTGGTCTTCTAAATATTTTTCTATTTCTGTCCAATGACTTCTCATGAAGATTTTCCCTTCTTTGCAATTGGTTATATCAAATCAGATAATATTTCTGTTTACTCAATCGTGAACCTCACATGACTAAAGCCACGTGCTTCCGGCCGCTTTAAGCGGCAGACCAAATATCGGCGGATACGCCTGTTACTTAGATTTTGCACAGATATGTGCTTCTTCCATGCCGGATACGGCAGGTTTCCACATAACAGGTAATCCACTGCATATCTGCCTGTGTTTATGCTGCTTTACGCAGTTCCATTTCTGAAATCAGTTCTCTCAGATCTGCATAAACACATGAGGTTCTACGCTTTACTGCAGGAACTTTTGCCTCCAGCAAAGACCTTTCCGTTTCCGGTAAGGGTTTTAAAATTTCACGGATAAAATATCTTGCTCCGATATTATACGATGCCGACAAATCACAGTTGTATCTTTTTCCAGTCTGAAACGTACACAGACGATGATCCCGTGTATCACGGGCAATCTCTCCTGATCCATCAAAGGCAAGCCTGCTCGTGTTCCAGGCACAAATCCGGGAAATTCGGATTCCCTTTCTGTGTGCCTGCTGTCCGCACCGTTTCTGGATATCACGTTTTCTCCACATCTGCAGTTTCTGCTTTTTCTTCCCGGAAAGTTTTCCTTTCA
>ERZ507003.30-NODE-30-length-129906-cov-55.774126_pt1 | contig 129906 bp, 125 predicted proteins | sample MGYA00513166_ERZ507003 | MGnify/ENA metagenome assembly ERZ507003
CGGCCAATTCTTTGCCAAGCTCGACAACCTCATCACCCTTCATCAGCGTAAGTATTGTGGTGTTGCTTCTTGGATGTTAGGGGTTGCGCTCGTAAGATTGGGCTCAGAAAGTGACGGTGCATTCGGGGAGATGAAACATGTTCTACGATAAAGAATCGGATTTCGAAGACGATCTGGTCGCGGTGCTGAAGCGCCATGGATGGACCGATGGCGTGCTGGAATACCCAACCGAACAGGACCTTATCAGCAATTGGGCCAACATCCTGTTCGACAACAACAAAGGCATCGATCGATTGAATGGGCAGCGCCTTACCAAAGGCGAGATGGCGCAGATCCTCGAACAAATCGAAACATTGCGCACACCATTGGCGCTGAATTCCTTCATTAACGGTAAAACCGTATCCATTAAACGTGATAATCCCAAGGATGAGGCTCATTACGGTAAGGAAATCAGCCTGAAAATCTACGATCGTCAGGAAATAGCAGCGGGACAAAGCCGGTACCAAATCGCAAGACAGCCTATTTATCCAGCTAAAAATAAGATGTTGAACGATCGCAGGGGAGATATTTGCCTGCTTATCAACGGCATGCCGGTCATCCACATCGAACTGAAGAAAAGTGGTATCCCTATAAGCCAGGCCACCAATCAAATCGCCAAATACGCGCATGAAGGCGTGTTCACCGGACTGTTCAGACTCGTACAGGTCTTCGTGGCGATGAACCCGGACGATGCCGTGTACTTCGCCAATCCCGGTGAAGGCGATTTCAACGACGATTATTTCTTCCATTGGGCTGATTACAACAATGAGCCCATAGCGGCGAACAAGCATGTCGGGCAGGATGAGTGGAAACGGTTCGCGTCGGACCTGTTGTCCATTCCCATGGCTCATCAGCTCATCGGTTTCTACACGGTCGCGGATTCCGCGGACGGATGCCTCAAAGTGCTGCGCAGCTACCAATACCAAGCGGTGAACGCCATTTCCGACCGTGTCCGCACTTGCAAATGGGACGAGCCTGTGCCGAGCGGCACTCCGGGCCGACCGGGCGGTTATGTGTGGCACACTACCGGTTCGGGCAAAACCATGACCAGTTTCAAAGCGGCGCAGCTTGTCGCCGATTCGAAGGATGCCGACAAGGTTGTCTTCCTCATGGACCGTATCGAGCTGGGCACGCAGTCATTGCTCGAATACCGTTCGTTCGCCGATGATGTCGACGATGTGCAAGGTACGGAAAACACGGATGTGCTCAAGGCGAAGCTGGCAAGCATCGACCCGAAGGACACGCTTATCGTCACGTCCATTCAGAAAATGAGCAACATCAAGGCCGGCGAAGGGCATATCACCGAAAAAGAGGTGAAGAAACTCGCAGACAAGCGCATCGTGTTCATCATCGACGAATGCCATCGCTCCACATTCGGCGAGATGCTGCAGGATATTCGCCATTCCTTCCCGAACGCGTTGTATTTCGGTTTCACAGGCACTCCGATCCATGAGGAGAACCGCAAGAAGGGCTCAACCACATCAATGGTATTCGGCGATTGCCTCCACCGGTACAGCATCGCTGATGGTATCCGCGATGGCAATGTACTCGGATTCGACCCGTACATGGTGTTGACCTACCGAGACAAGGATGTTCGCCAGGCTGTCGCGTTGCAGAAGGCGAAAGCGGCGACGGTTGAGGAAGCCCAAGCGGATCCGGCGAAAGCCGAAGTGTTCTACCATTACATGGATCCGAATCAAATGCCGATGGGACCTATGGAAACGCAGGCCGGAGAACGCATCAAGGGCATTGAGGATTACCTGACTTCGGCGCAGTACGCGCAGGGCACCCCGCATGAGGGCAAGGTTGTGGAGGATATCCTCGACCAATTCCCATTGCTGAGCAGGGGCAACAAATTCCATGCGATGCTGGCCACGAGTTCCATTCCCGAGGCGATCAGCTATTATCGCTTGTTCAAGGAGCGTGCGCCGCAGATGCATGTGACCGCGCTGTTCGACCCCAATGTCGATAACTCCAACGGCGCTATTCTCAAAGGGGACGCGCTTCAGGAGATCATCGGCGATTACAACGAACTGTTCGGCAAGGATTTCATCATCCCCACATGGCCGAAGATGAAGAAGGACATCACTGCGCGGCTTTCCCACAAGCGGCCATATCTGACGGTCGATCAGCATCGCGAGGAACGGCTGGATCTGCTGATCGTGGTCGACCAGATGCTGACGGGCTTCGATTCCAAGTGGGTCAACACGCTGTATCTCGACAAGATCATCGACTACGAGAACATTATCCAGGCGTTTAGCCGCACGAACCGACTGTTCGGCTCCGACAAGCCCTTCGGAACGATACGCTACTATCGCAAGCCGCATACCATGGAAGGGTATATCGAAGCGGCGGTGAAACTATATTCCGGAGACAAGCCGCTTGATCTGTTTGTGCAGAAGCTGCCGGAAAACGTGCGTCTGATGGATGCGCGTTTCGAAGAGATCGCTTCCGTGTTTCGCGCCGAAGGCGTGGAGGATTTCATGAAGCTGCCGGAGTCTGTGGAAGCATGCCGGAAGTTCGCGAAGCTGTTCTCGGAACTTAATGATTTTCTTGAAGCCGCCAAAGTACAAGGATTTACATGGCAGCAGCGGGAATACTCCGTCACCCATGACGATGGTTCGGTGGAGGTTGTGCGGCCGGAACTCGACGAACGCACATATCTGATTCTCGTTCAGCGATACAAGGAGTTGTTTGCTGGAGATGGCGAAGGCCATAGTGAGGGTCCTGAGGCTCCATACGATCTTGATGGGCATATCATCGAAATCGACACGGGATTGATCGATACGGATTACATGAACGCCAACTTCACCAAATGGCTCAAGGCACTCGGCGGAGGAGATACAGCCCTGTTGGCATCCGCCGAGGAGGAGCTGCATAAGTCATTCGCTTCGCTCAGTCAGGAGGAGCAACGGTACGCTGAACTGTTCATGCATGATGTGGAGCGTGGCGAGATTGAGTTGGAGGAGGGCAAAACGCTGCGTGACTACATTACGTATTATGCTAACAGCGCCAAGAACAGCCAAGTGGAGAAGATCACCAAGGCGTTTGGCGTGGATGGAGCTTTGCTCAACGAGATGATGCGGCTTGATCTTACCGAAGCGACGCTGAATGAATTTGGTCGGTTCGACCAGTTGAAAGCGTCCATCAACAAGCCTTTGGCAAAGGCGTTTTTCAGCAAGCCGGATAGCTCTGTCACTCAATTCACTGCGAATCTTCTCGCCACCAAGTTGCTGAAAAGCTTTATCCTTGAAGGAGGATTCGATCTGGATGATCGTAAATAGCGGACGGCAGTAAAACAGGGGGAGAATCATGTCGGTTGTCGATGAGGCGAAACTGGGGTATCTGGACTTTCTTTCGCGTGAGGATCGGGTACGCCACCATCGCTACGTTGAGGAAATGAAACAGTATGACATGATGCGCTCCGGCGACATCAATGCCATTTCGGAAAGCGCGAAACTGTGGGATTCCGGACTATACGGCCATCTGTCGGACGATCCTCTGAAAAACGCGAAATACCGTTTCGTCACTACCATTACCTTGGCCACGCGTTTCGCCATTGAAGGTGGCATGGACGAGGAAGACGCATACAACGCCTCCGATCTGTACATTCAAGATCTTGACAATTGCAAGACCCCGGAAGACGTGCGCCGACTGCACGCCGACATGATGACTTTCTTCACTTGGGCCATGGCCGACATGCAGAAAACCGACACCCATTCCAAAGCCGTCAACGAATGCATGGACTACATCCACTACCATCTGCATGAGAAAATCACTGTCGCGATTCTGGCACAGCACGTGCATTTGAATCCCACGTATCTGTCGGAACTGTTCGCACGCGAAACGGGAACGTCATTGTCGCAATACATTACCGACAAACGTATGGAAGCCGCCGAAAACATGCTGAAATATTCGGAATACAGCTTCAATGAGATTGCACAGATCCTCGCATACCGGTCGCAAAGCCACTTTTCGAAAGTGTTCAAAAAACATAGCGGCATGACACCGGGGGAGTACCGCGCCAAGTACTCACAGAACGGCATTTGGCCGGAGTAGCAGCGCCTCGGCGTGTCGCGGGCGATGCGGTGAACCGGACGTAACGACATCGCGAACTTCGGTTGTGCCAATCGTGAAATCGATGTGGTTTCGCGTGTGGCATACGTTCGAATCGACTACGGTGAAAGTATTCAATGATGATGCGCGCCGGCCGAATGAACGGCAGGACGGAAACGCGCGCAGGATGTGGATGAAAGTAAAGGAATAAACGAATATGGGAATGCCCCTTGATTTGTATGTGATTCGACATGGCGAATCCGAAGCGAACGTGATTATCAGTGCCGGTGAACAGGGTGACAACTCGCTGTATACGCAGGACAACGTCACCGTGCCCGACCGTTCGTGGAGGCTTACGGCCACCGGCCGCAAGCAGGCGGACTGCATCGGCCGCTGGCTGGTCTCACAGCAGCCGTTGTTCGACCGCTACCTCGTCTCGCCGTACGTGCGCACGCGTGAGACGGCTGCCACGATGGCCCTGCCTAAGGCGAAATGGGAGGAGACACGCGTGCTGCGCGAACGCTCCTGGGGCGAGATCAATACCATCACGAAAGACGATTTCAAAACCAATTACGCGCGCAACTGGATGTTCAAGAACACTGATCCGCTGTATTGGCGTCCGCCGGCGGGCGAATCGATCGCCGATGTGGCCGAAAACCGCGTGCATAATCTGCTCACATCCCTGAACCGCAAGTCGGACGCAGAATCCGTGGTGATGGTCAGTCACGGCGACCTCATGCTGGCGCTTATGCTCACTTTGGAGGACTTGTCCGACGAGGAATTCATGCACCGTGCGGCGTCCGACGAATGGAAGATCACTAATTGTACGTGCTTCCATTATTCGCGTCGCGATCCGGCCACCGGGCGTACGTATAAGCGGTTCCGTTGGGAACAGACCGCCCGTCCGGTGTTCGACGGTGCGGAAGGCCGTTGGGTGGTGAAGGTCGAAGATTGGCGTGAATTCAAGCGTCCAGTGCTGTCGAATGGCGATTTGGTGGACGTTGTTCATACGGTTGACCGTCACCTGTGATGTGTGTCGGTCTGTTGACTGCATGATCGGATTGGCTGATATCGACGATTGATGCCCCCATCTCGCGTGCGCAACGCGCTCGTGTCCACGCCTCACTACAATGGCTGTGACACGCGGCGCGTTTTTGCTTGCCGCGCAAGAGAGTTAAGGAGACAATCGCATGTCCAATCTGTTCACGTGGCAGGTCCACGGTGACGGCAAGACGCTGAAGCCGGGCGAAGTCGTTGAGCCTGACGAGCGCCTGACTTGGCCGCGCACCGCCGAAATCGGTGCGCAGCACGTCATCGCCATGTTCGGTGCCACGTTCCTGGTGCCGATTCTGACTGGTTTCGACCCGTCCACCACTTTGTTCTTTACGGCCATGTCTACCGCACTGTTCCTGCTGATCAACAAGAACGTGCTGCCGAGCTACCTGGGCTCGTCCTTCGGTTTCATCGCGCCGATCGCCGCCGTGGTCAGCGCCCACAAGGGCCTCGCTGTCGCGTCCTTCGGCATCATGGTCACCGGCATCCTGCTGGCCCTGATCGGCGTGCTCGTCCATTACGCGGGCGCCAAGTGGATCGACATCATCATGCCGCCGGTTGTCAACGGTGCCATTGTGGCTATCATCGGCTTCAACCTGGCTCCGAGCGTGTGGAACAACTTCAAGGTTGCTCCCGACACCGCCATCGTCACCCTCGTGGCCGTGCTGCTCGTCGCCGTGTTGTTCAAGGGTCTGCTCGGCCGACTCAACATCCTCATCGGCGTGATCATCGGCTATGCGTACGCCTGCTTCCGTGGCCAGGTCGACTTCTCCGCCATCGGCAAGGCCGCATGGATCGGCCTGCCGGAATTCCGTCTGCCGCAGGTCGACTTCACCATCCTGCCGATGTTCATCCCAGTCGTGCTCGTGCTCGTCGCCGAAAACGTCGGCCACGTCAAGTCCGTCTCCCAGATGACCGGCCGCGACTATGACGACCAGATCGGCACCGCGCTGTTCGCAGACGGTCTCGGCACCACCATCGCCGGCTTCGGCGGCGGTTCTGGCACCACCACCTACGGTGAGAATATCGGCGTGATGGCTGCCACCAAGGTCTACTCGACCGCCGCATACTGGTGCGCCGCCGCGTTCGCGCTGATTCTGAGCCTGTGCCCGAAGTTCGGTGCAATCATCAACACCATTCCGGCTGGCGTGCTCGGTGGCGTGACCACCCTGCTGTACGGCATGATCGGCATGGTCGGCATCCGTATTTGGGTTGAGAACAAGGTCAACTTCGACAAGCCGCTGAACATCATGGTTGCCGCAATCACCATGATCATCGCCATCGGCCAGTTCGCGTTCGCTTTCAATGGCATTTCCTTCAACGGCATCGCCATCGGCACCATCGTGGTCCTCGTCGCCTACCACGGCCTGAAGGCCATCGGCAAGGCTACCGGCACCATTGCCAAGGACGATCCGGACATTCTGTGACGGACGGCAATCAGCCGTATCGGACCCGTCGGTCTTATGGCCGGCGGGTTCTTTTTGTATGTGTTTTCATGCAAACGTTCCAACATATTTCGTCAATCGATCAATGTGTTGCGTTGAGCAGGTTTTATGATGGTGCGTGTAAGTGAATGCGCATGCGGCAAGGGAGGTATGATGAGCACTGCAGCAGGAAAGAAGATCGCTATCGTCACCGGTTCCGCGCTTGGATTGGGATATGAGCTGACTCGACAGCTGATCGCCAAAGGATGGTTCGTTGCTGGTATTGATTTCAATGGCGCACGTCAGACGGAGTTGTCAAAGACTTTTGCTGCCGACGAATACAGAGCTTTTGTGGGCGATATTTCCGACGAATCGTTCGTGAAGAACTCTATTGCCGCAATCTCGAAAATCGGTCATATCGATTTGCTGATCAACAATGCCGGGCAGCCTTCGTTCAAAGTCCCGACCGCATACGAGGCGGCCGATGTGGACAAGTGTCTGAAGGGGCTGAAAGGCATGGTGTTGTGGAGTGTGGAAACGTTGAAAGCAGACGGTGAGCGGGATCTCAAAATCGCCAACGTTATGTCTACTGCGGCAACGCGAGGCAACCCCAACGAATCCGTGTACTGCGCCACCAAGTGGGGTGAGAAGGGCTACACCAAGAGTTTGCAGGCCGCATACAAGGGGACCAGTGTGAAAATCGTGGGTGTCTATCCGGGTGGCATCGACACCCCGTTCTACCGTGACAGCCATGACTACGTTTCAGAAGAAAAGCAGCATACCTTCATGCGTGCCAACCAACTGGCCGAAGTGATTCTGTTCAATCTGGTCAACGAAGCGAATCTGACCGTCACCGATATCGAAATCAACCGCAATCCGGCGTGAATATAACGGATATGAAGGATTGAAGGAACGTAAGAAAAAGTATCGGGCATAGGCTACAGTTATTAGGTTTGCGCAACGTGCGTAATATTTGACATGAAAGGCCATTGTGCCCGATACCGTTTTTGATGATGAAGATACCCTCGCAGCCGCTTCCGAAGTGATGGGCGAGGAAGAGGAACGCCCGCTGACATTCGCCGAACTCGGCGTTCCTGGTCCGCTGGTCCGCGTGCTTGCGGCTGATGACAAGAAAACCGCTTTTCCGATTCAGGCCGACACGCTTCCCGATTCGTTGGCTGGGCGAGACATTCTTGGCCGCGGTCGTACCGGTTCCGGTAAGACGTTGGCGTTCTCGATTCCGCTGGTCGCTCGTCTGGGTGAAGTGGATGCCAACGAATATGAGAATATGAGCCAGTTCCGCCATGAGGTTGATCGTGTGAAGCAGGCTCATGCCAAGGAGCGGCGCGCTGATGATTTCGTGCCTCATCCGCGTGGCTTGGTGCTTGCTCCGACCCGTGAGCTTGCCAACCAGATCAACGACGTGCTGATGCCACTTGCCCAGATATACGGCATCAACACCACCACCGTGTATGGCGGCGTACGTTATGCCCGTCAGATTCGTGACCTTCAGGCCGGTGCCGATATTGTGGTGGCTTGCCCAGGTCGTCTTGAGGATTTGATCGAACAGGGCGCGCTCACCTTGGACAAGGTTGAGGTCGCGGTTATTGATGAGGCCGACGAAATGGCCGATATGGGCTTCCTTCCGCCAGTCAAGCGACTGCTCGGACAGATTTCGTTCGACGCGCAGATTATGCTGTTTTCCGCCACGCTCGACCATGGTGTGGACGAAGTGGTGGAAACCTTCCTGTCTGATCCGAAGGTGCATAGCGTTGATTCCGCGACGGCGACCGTTGACGAGATGACCCACCATGTGTTCAAAACCACGCAGGGCAACCGTCACGAGCTGGTGCGCACCCTCGCTTCCGGCAAGGGCCGTCGCATTCTGTTCACACGTACCAAATTCCAGACGCAGAAGCTTGCCAAGGATTTAACGCAGAACGGCATTCCTGCGGCCGAATTGCACGGCAACCTGAGCCAGAATCAGCGTGACCGCAATCTGGCCGCTTTCAACTCCGGCGATGTGAACGTTATGGTGGCCACCGATGTGGCCGCGCGAGGCATCGATGTTTCCGGCGTGGAACTCGTAGTGCAGGTCGAACCGCCGGAAGATCCGAAATCCTTCCTGCATCGTTCCGGACGAACCGCGCGAGCCGGTCATTCCGGTGACGTGGTGACCATCATTCTGCCGAACCAGCGCCGCAGAACCCGTCGCATGATGCGTGAGGCCGGACTGACGGTCGAACCAATCGACGTGACCCCTGATTCGCCGGAAGTGTTGGAACTCGTTGGCGAAGTGGCCGAGCCGGTGTTCGGCTGGACGCTTGAGCAGTCGCAGCCGGTAGGAAATCCGCGCCGTAGGAAGAATGGCAAGGGGGGTGCCGACGGCGAACGTTCCGGCAGGCCGAACCGTTCCGGCGGGCGTAACAAGGATCGCGGCAAAGACAAGGGCGGCAAGCCGTTTAAGTCCGAACGTAAGGATCGTCGTGATCGCGACCAGCGTGAGGAGCGTAACGACAGCGCGAAGAAGTTCGAGCCGAAGAAGAACCGTGCGGAACGCCGTGCCGCCAAGTTCGAAGGTCGTGACAATCGTGAATTCGAAGCGCGTGAACATCGTTGGGAACATCCTGAAATTCAGGAGGAACGCCGCGAACAGCACGAGGAAAAGCGCAACAACAAACGTCGTGAAAAGTACACGCGCCTGCATGAGCAGCAGCGCAGCGACAATGAACAGCGCGAAACAACGAACAAGCGTAGGAACGACGGTGATTACGGCAATACCGACAATCGCAGGAAGCCGGGAAAAAAGAAGTCCGGACAGTTTGCGAAAAAGCAGGGTGCGCCAAGCAAGAAGCAGCGCAAGTCTGAAGCCCGTGCCGAGCGTCGATATGACGACGATCGTCGGTCCAAAGGCAAGAAGCATGACGAGCGTTCCTCGGACGCGAAACGCTATGACCGTCATACGGAAGTCAAGCGTGGCGGCCGTGGCGAACGTCACGACAAGCATGCAGGGCAGTCACGGCATCGCCATGCGAACATCAGGAAAGCGCCATTCCGTATGCGTTGATCGCTGAAAAGCAAAATCAAAGTTTGCGTAGCTGGTAAACAATAGAAAACGGTGTCCGCCAAAATCTATGAACTTTTGGCGGACACCGTTTTCTATTAAATCTGATCATCTATTAATTTGCTTGGCTATATGAAAAGTTGCTCAGCCTGTAATCGGATTGTATTGGTCGTCTGCAGTGAAGCACTTACGGTACGCCATCACCATAATGAGACTATCAGCCAGAAGCGTCAACGCTGCGATGGCGGCGAGAATCAGGAACTGGTATTTCGCAGCATCGATAGGATTGCCGCCGGCGATGATCTGACCGGCCATCATGCCAGGCACTGTCACAATGCCGCTGGAAGCCAGCGAGGCGGTAGTCGGCAGCAAACCCAAACGAATCGACGAGACGATGGACGGGCGCGCGGCCTCCCAAGCGGTCGCACCTAACGCCAGCAGCGTATCCACTTCGTCACGGCGTTCCTTCATGCTTTCGAAGAACCGGCTCAATCCAACCGCCAAAGCGGACACGGTATTGCCAAGCAGCATGCCGGTCAACGGTACCACCAATTGCGGCGCATACCACGGTTGCGGGCGAATGATCAATTCAGTGACCAACGAAATCATAATGAGCATGGTGATGACCAAGCTCAAAAACACGGGGCCGGCCAAGCCTTTCGGTACACCCTTGGCACGGGACAGGGTGATTTGCACGGCCGCGATCAGCATGAACATCACCAGCAGCAGCACCAGCCATGGATTGTTCGACTTGATGACGAACTCCATAATGAAACCCATGGCGCACAATTGCAGCAACGCGCGGCACGCCGACCATAGCAGTGTCTTGCCAATACCCATGCGCATCGCTTCGGAAATGCCCGCGGCCACGGCAACCATAACCAATGCGATAAGCAGACCCCAAATATCAATGGAATAGTAATTGCCGCTCATGCCTGCGCTCCTTGCATCGAATCGGACTGTGCCGCGAAATCATTGGAATCATTGGTTGCTGTGGTTCGCGGAGCATTCGCACTTTGCAATACGCCATTGGCCAGTGTAAGAATACGCGTGGCACGTCCATCCGGTGGGCGATGACGAATACGGATCACCGTCATGCCCCGCTCTGCGGCCTGAGCCATGATGGACGCCACCTTATCGGCGTTCTCATCATCCAAACCGGCGTCAACCTCGTCGGCAAGCAGCACTTTTGGCGAAGTAAGCAAGGTGCGCGCCAAACTCACGCGGGCGGCCTGGCCTCCAGACAAGTCATGCGGAGCACGCCCCAAATCAATATCCGCGCAGCCAATGGCGTCAAGCGTGGCTCGAATGCGATCATCCGGCAGTAGATCGGCGGGTTTGAGAGACTTGCCGGACGACCATTTCTTGCCGAATCCTTGCTTGCCTTCGCCCGCACGAATAGCCAATGTGAACGGTAGACGAATCGCCTCGGCCACACTCGAACCGATCAATACTGGCTTCTGCGGCAAATACGCCACCTGACTACGCCACTGCTGCGGTGTGAATTCGCTGGCAGAGCGCCCTTCAAGCTGAAAATCGCCGTTCGCATTCGGATTCAATCGTGCGAAAGCGGTAAGCAGACTACTCTTGCCTGATCCGGAAGGGCCAACCAAATCCACAATCTCACCAAGCTTCATATCAACGGATAATCCGCTGAAAATCGTGCGTTGCTCACCATCGACAGGCACGACACAGGAAACATTCGAAGCCGAAAAAACATACTGCATAATCCAACACCATACCGCTTGACTGCCGGTCGGAAGCATTGGATGCGTTTCTTAGTGTCTTCTAAGCTGGATCACATTGCATGGGAATATTGCATCTGCCAGTCACGAATTGAAAACACTGCTCGCCATCCTCTATACAAGAGCCGATCTTATTGAATTCCGCCATAAGCGAGATAAGTCCATCGAAGAGCCGTTGAATGAGCTGAGATTCGATGTGGACCGCATGAACATGATCATCTCCAATCTGCTCGACGTGGTGCAGGCAGACAATCCGGAAAACACCGTCAATGCAGCACATGATGGCGTTCGAGGCGTGATCGGCAAAGGCAAGAACGCTACCGAATAGCATCATTCATTCAGCTTGCTCACAGTATTTTTCGTTGATATTCCAAGGAAAATCAGCCTCAAGGATGAGGTCGTGCCAACGTTTCGTGGACTACAACTGGCACGTTGGAAGTGAAAAATATGAAAGCAAGAAGTGAGCATGCGTGCATGGTTGGTGAACATAAGTTTGGTGGATGGCTGGTTTCCGGCAACGTTGTTTTCGATAACCGCGGTGCTGGCGGCGATACTGCTGGGTATTGCGATATGGGAGATGGTTGGCGGAAGCCGTGGCGGTGGTAAACGTGCAATTGCCGTAGTTGCGTGTCCGATGGTGATTGCGGTTATTGCCGGCATTGTCGGATTGGTGATTACCTGGTTGCTGTCGGACGTGTTTGTGGTGTTCGGTGTTGAGCTGGGCCCGCGTGTGATTGCGTGGGCTGGTTGCGGTTGCGCGATCATCGGTTTTGCGGTCAGCCATGCGATGCTGCATAGGGGAGTGTTGCGTGCCGTCGCCGTAATACTGGTGGTATGCGCAGTGTTTTCCACCGCCACCGGCATCGATCAGGCGTATGGAGAATATGCCACCATCGGATCATTGTTCGGCCAAGACGCCTATCGCGAAGCCGACCTGACGGGAATGGCGAAACGCAGCGATTTGATTAGCGTCACGCAATGGAGGCAGGAAGCGGCAGACGGTAGCATCAGCGATATTCCCGCACATGGCGAAGTCAGTAAAGTAAATATTCCAGCCGCAGCATCGCATTTCGAAGCGCGACAGGCGCTGGTATACCTGCCGCCGGCAGCGCTTGTCACAGCCAAACACAATCCGGCGTTGCCGGTCATACTGATGATGAGCGGCCAGCCGGGCTCTCCGGGGCGCGTGTTTGCCGCGGGCGGCATTCAAACCATGATGGACGATTACGCGCAGCATCATGGCGGACTCGCACCCATTGTTATTGCGGCCGACCAGTTGGGAGACGATTCACATAACACCCTATGCGTGGATTCGCCGGTGTACGGCAAGGCGTTGACCTACTTGACGAAAGATGTGGTCGACTGGGTGAAAACCAATCTTCCTGCGGCACAGCAAGCACAAGATTGGGCGATCGCAGGTTTTTCACAGGGGGCCACATGTTCGCTGCAAATCGGTGCGAACCATCCGGATTTGTTCGGCACCATCATCCCCACCGGCAGCGAGCTCAAACCGACCAATGGCAGTGAAAGCAGTATGATCAGCCGGTTCTTTCACGGCGATCGCACCGCATATGAGAAGCAGATTCCCATCAACGCCATTCGCAACCATGCGCCTTCGAACCAGACGCTTGTGATCGGCGCGGGGGAGCGTGATCGCGAGTCCGTGCGCAATGTCGAACGCATCGCACCGGTTGCTCAACAGGAGGGCATGCATGTTACGGCAGTCGAATCGCTCGGCAATGCGCATGACTGGCATGCCGTGCGAGACACGTTGCGGTATGGGCTTGTCGTATTCGGTTATAACACGGGACTGAGTGATGCTAAGCCGAAATTGGCTGACTATCCGAATCTTAAACGCATCACGATCTGACATGTCGTTTTGAAGCGTCAGCAACTCGCAATCGCAAGTATCAATCTGAATCATCTATCGAATCATTAATCCGAATTATCGAATGGAAGCATTGTTATGACGACGCAATCGCAGGAATCAGCAGTAAAACCATTATTCGGCTTTCGCGCGCTCATATCCGATCTTGTCGACTGGATTCGTCGGCACCGTATGACCTTGGGCTTCGTGCTGTTCATCACGCTGTTCAATGTCGGCATGCAGCTCGTATGCGGCATCAGACATACGCAATTTCCGCCGCAATTGTCGCGCGTGAGTTTTGACGCGCTCGCGCATGGGCGTTGGTATACCGCGCCGATTTCACTGCTGTCGGTGCCTCATTTGGGTCGTCTGTTAATCGACATTCCACTGATACTCATCGCATTCGGCTTATGCGAAACGGTGATTGGAAAGGCGAAGACGGCATGGGTGTCGCTGATCACCACGCTTGGCGGCATAGCGCTCGGCATGGGATTATGCTCGCTGTTCGCAGGCAAAAGTCCGCAATGGCATGCGATTTCGCATGATGGCGCGATTCTGGGGCCGCTGGTTGTTGTGGTGGGCACGCTGATGTGTGCCAGCGCATTCACCGCCATGCTGTGGCGTCGGCGCATTCGTGTGATCGGCTATAGCGTGGTTCTGATCATGTTCTTATACCGTGGCGAAGCTGGCGATTATTGTTTGCTGGCTGCCGCGCTGATCGGTCATGTGCTTGGTTATTTGATGGCGTCTGAGAGTCAAGGCGATGTGTATAGGCATGGTGCCTTGTACGAGATGCGCAGGCTGATTGGTATGGCTGCCGGCGTGCAGGCGGTCGGTTCGCTGGTTGCCGTTTCCTCAAGACAATCATTCGGATTGCTCTCCATGTTCGGCTTGCTGACCGGTTCCACGGAATTCGACACGGAACAAGTGTTGGATTGCCTCAACGGTTCCTCGCATGCCAACTGTTTCGCGCAATATCGTATGATGCGATTCACCATGCCCGGAAACTGGCTGGTGTCGTTGATGCCGACGCTGATGCTGCTGTTGATCGCATGGGGTTTGTATCGCGGACGCCGCATTGCCGCCGTGTTAAGTGTGCTGTTCAATGCGTGCGCGGTGGTACTTGCGATGCTGTTTTATGTGGTGCTTCCGCTGCAATATGTTGGAGATTCGCAGGCTGATACGTTGCCTGCGTTGGCTCGTCACGGTGCGTTTCACGCGATGTTTTCCACTATGGCATTGCCATTGATTTTTATCGTTATCGTCATTGCGTTCCGTCAGTGTTTTACGATTCGCACTAGAAGTGAGATTATGTTGCGTGCTGTGGCAGGTGCATTGTCGGCTTTTCTGTTGTTGGGATTGATGTATGTCGGGTATGGGCTTGCCTCTCCCGAGGATTTCAACGAAAGCCCGCAATTGATTGCATTGCTTGCCGATTATGCGCAACGATTGTTGCCGATCGGATTGCTGAGTGGTATCGAACCTGAGTTTGTACCCGTCGGGCAAATCTCCTTGCTGGTATATCAGTGCGTCGGTCCGGCGTTTTGGATTATCGCTCTGCTGTGTGTTTGGGAGTGTTTGCGGGATCGTTCCATGGTGAATGACGCTTCGCGCCATCGTGTTGACGCGATTATTCCGCTTGGCGGCGAATCCATGTCATTCATGGCAACTTGGGAAGGCAATGATTATTGGTTTTCTGCAACCGGACGTTCCGCAATCGCCTATCGAGTGTCGTACGGTATCGCATTGACGGTGACAGGACCATTCGGAGATCCCAGCGAATATACGGAAGATCTCACTGATTTCGCAACATTCTGCACACAACATTCCTGGACGCCCGTGTTTTACAGCGTACACGAGCCACAGCGAGCCGAACTCGCCAAAGCCGGATGGGACTCACTTGACGTCGGCACGGAAATGATCGTCAATCCCAACGAATGGCAAACCCGAGGTAAGAAATGGCAGGACGTGCGCACCGCCATCAACAAAGCCAAACGAGACGGCATCACCGACGTGCTCACCACTTTCAAGGAGGCACCCTTCTCCGTACAAACGCAGATTCGTGAGATTTCCGCACAGTGGGCCGGCAAAAAGGCCCTGCCGGAAATGGGATTCACCTTGGGTGGCGTCGACGAGCTGATCGACTCCCGGGTACGCCTGCTCTACGCGGTCGACGGCAACGGCAAAGTCCTTGGCGTAACCAGCTGGCTGCCCACCTATCGCGACGGTACGATCATCGGTTGGACGCTTGACTTCATGAGGCACCGCACCGACAGCGTCAACGGCATCATGGAATTCCTGATTGCACGCATGGCTGAACGACTGCGCGACGAAGGCAATGCGGAATTCATGAGCCTATCGGCGGCGCCACTGGCCGGTATGGGATCCAACAAAGGCGAACACGAGGAAAGCGAAGTGTTACGTCATGCACTGCAAATGGTCGCAGACATCATGGAACCAGCATACGGATTCCACTCACTATTCCGTTTCAAACTGAAATTCCACCCCGATGAAGAGAAAGTGTATATCTGCTATCCCGACGCAGCCAAACTGCCGCAAATATCGCTTGCCGTGGCACAAGCCTACGTGCCGTCGCTCACACCTGCCGAAGCCATGCGATTCGTACGTACGATTGCGCCGCGTGATTGACATGATGTCAGACTTGAGACGGTCCACGGTTCTGGGGTAGCTCGGGTCTACACTAAAGAACGGTTCATAAAGTACTACTTTTCCTGATGGAAGGGGCCAGCATGTCAGCTGAAGCAAACGTCGGCGTAGTCGGTCTTGCCGCAATGGGCGGTAGCCTCGCACGTAACCTCGCACACCACGGCAACAAGGTGGCAGTGTTCAACCGCTCTTACGGCCGTACCGAAAAGCTCATGAACGAACACGGCAACGAAGGCGAATTCTTCCCGGCAAAAACCCTCGAAGAGTTCGTGGACAGCCTCGTCAAGCCGCGTACCGCCATCATCATGGTCAAGGCGGGAGAGCCGACCGACGCCATGATCAACGCGCTCGCCGACCTGATGGAGCCGGGCGACATCATCGTCGACGCAGGCAACGCCTACTTCCCGGACACCATTCGCCGCGAGAAGGAAATCAGCGCTCGCGGACTGCATTTCGTCGGATGCGGTGTGTCCGGCGGTGAGGAAGGCGCTCTGCTTGGACCTTCCATGATGCCGGGTGGCTCCGAAGAATCCTGGAAGACTCTGAAGCCGATTTTTGAATCCATCGCGGCCAAGGCCGAAGGCGAACCGTGCGTCACCCATATCGGTCTCAATGGTGCTGGCCACTTCGTCAAGATGGTGCACAACGGTATTGAGTACTCCGACATGCAGCTCATCGCTGAAAGCTACGATCTGATGCGTCGTGGCCTTGGCATGACTCCGGCTGAGATCGGTGACGTGTTCGAAGAGTGGAACAAGACCGAACTCGACTCCTATCTGATCGAAATCACCGCCGAAGTGCTGCATCAGGCCGACAAGAAGACCGGTAAGCCGCTGGTTGACGTGATCGTCGACCATGCTGGCATGAAGGGCACCGGCACGTGGACCGTGCAGACCGCACTGTCTCTGGCCGTACCGGTCACCGGCATCGCCGAAGCCGTGTTCGCCCGTGGTCTTTCCTCCGAAGCTGATCTGCGTGAGGAAGCCGCCAAGCAGGGCTTCAATGGCCCTGACGGCAACCTGAACCTCACCGACGATGAGAAGAAGGCCTTCATCGAAGACATTCGTCAGGCACTCTACGCTTCCAAGATCGTCGCCTACGCCCAGGGCTTCAACGAGATTACCACTGCTGCCGAAGAATATGGCTGGGATATCGATCTGGCTGCCGTGGCACGCATCTGGCGTGGCGGCTGCATCATCCGTGCGAAGTTCCTCAACCGTATTTCCGAAGCGTTCGAATCAGGTGAAGCCAACGTGTCGCTGCTGTTCGCTCCGTACTTCAAGAACGCCATCGAAACCGCCGAAAAGTCTTGGCGTAACGTGGTGGCTCAGGCCGCCGTCAACGGTTTGCCTACTCCGGCGTTCGCTTCCTCGCTGTCGTACTTCGACGGACTGCGTTCCAAGCGCCTGCCCGCCGCCCTGATCCAGGGTCAGCGCGACTATTTCGGCGCTCACACCTACCAGCGTGTGGATCAGCCGGGCGCATTCCACACGCTGTGGGCCGAGCCGGGCCGCGAGGAAATCGAAGCCTGATAGACGTATTTCTGCAACGAATCTAGCGGATTAACAGATGAAAAGAGCCTCACGCTTTATGAAAAGTGTGCGGCTCTTTGTGTTGCGGCAAATATGATCAGCCGCAAGGGAAACTCGTTGAGTTGCCTCCTGAATTATTCGCGATGCTGGTTGCGTGGGTTGCCGCCATTCATGATTGCGGCGACCCGTCGCGTCAGAGCGCGGGGGAGTAGTCGTTCCGCTGCGGCTCCGGCTTTGGTGAGGTAGCCGTGGTAGGCAAGCGTGCGCCCCTGCTTCATCTTCCGATACGCGTAGGTGGCAAGCTGGTAGGCGGTGGCCGGTTTGGTCAGCGTGAAGAAATTCATGCCACGCATGTTCGCGGCCTTGGCGAACCCTGTGGATGTCGGCCCGGGGCATACGCAGGTCACACTCACACCGGTATCTCGCAATTCGTACGACACCGCTTCCGAAAGCGATCGTACGAACGCTTTCGACGCGAAATATATCGCCATATATGGGCCTGCCATCATTGAAGCAACAGAAGAGATGTTCAATATGCGTCCGTGACCCTGCTCGCGCATATCACGACCATAACGGTACGTAAGTTCAGCCAACGCGGCCATGTTGAGCTGCATCATCTCATGCTGGCGATGCCAGTCGGCGTCGAGAAAACCCGTCCAATCCGCAAAACCGGCGTTATTGACGAGATGATCCACTTCAAAACCTTGCGAAACTGTGTAATCATGCAACTGTTGCGGTGCGTCAGACTCGCTTAGATCAAGCGCAACCGTCTCCACATGCACGCCATAGCGATGTTCCAGCGTGCGCTTCACGTCATCAAGTTTGCCTTGACTGCGTGCCGTAATGATGAGATCATGCCTGTCGGCCGCAAACAATGCCGCCATCTCACGCCCAATGCCACTCGAAGCCCCCGTTATCAACGCATATGCCATAAAACCACCTTTCTTAAGTATTGATGTTCATGGTAGTCAATACGCATGCAATAACGCCATTTGCAACGCAATGGTCCGGAACTTTTCGACTGGGCTGGCTGATTGACAGTTTTCATGCACTTCTCGCATGGAAAGTAATACATCATTTACATTAGTTATTTTGGTTTGGTTCGTTCACAATGGGTGCGTCAGCATGAATGTGAAAGAACCAGTATGGAATGTCCGAAAGGCCATGTTTTTGAACTCATACAACAGGGCTGCCCGACCGACAAAGTCATTACAATGCATGTCGTGAAACCGGGATCATTCACAGCTTGCATTTGACTTCGTCCACTTGAAGTTCTTAAGTTTGATGGCATGACTTACGATTTCGACACTCCCGTAGACCGATCCGGCACGTATTCGCTCAAGTGGGAAGAGGCAGGAGATGCGTTGCCCATGTGGGTGGCGGATATGGAATTTCAAACCGCTCCACAGATTCGAGCCGCACTGCAACAGCGTCTTGACCACGGTATTTTCGGATATTCCATCGTCCCTCCTGCATGGAATCAGGCATACGTTGACTGGTGGCACCGTAGGCATAATCTTGATATCGACCCGGAATCGCTCGTATTCAGCACCGGCGTGGTGCCGGCAATCTCCAGCATGGTACGAAAACTCACCACAGCAAACGAAAACGTGCTTATCCAAACTCCGGTCTACAACATTTTCTTCAATTCGATTATCAATAATGGATGCCGCGTGCTTGAATCACCGTTGGAATACGACGGTTCCGGACATTACTCCATCAACTGGGCCGATCTGGAATCCAAGTTGGCCGATCCGCAAACCACGCTGATGATCCTGTGCAATCCACACAATCCCGTAGGCCGAATCTGGGATCGCGACACCCTCGCACGCATAGGTGAGCTTTGCTGGAACCATCATGTGACCGTAATCAGCGACGAAATTCATTGTGATCTTACCGATCCGGGATATGATTACGTGCCCTTTGCCTCGGTGAATGAGCAGTGCGCAATGAACTCCGTGACCTGCATGGCACCGACCAAAACGTTCAATATCGCCGGTCTTAACACGGCTGCCGTAATGATTCCAAATCCCGTGCTGAGGCATAAGGTATGGCGTGCGCTCAACACGGACGAAGTGGCCGAACCGAACGCCTTCGCCATGACGGCCACGCTCGCTGCCTTCAACGAGAGCGAGCCTTGGCTTGAGGAATTGCGCGCATACTTGGCAGGCAACAAAGCCGAAGCACGAGCCATGATCAACGAATACAATGCTGCCGCGGCACCGGAACGACGCATCGCCCTGATTGAAAGCCATGCCACCTACTTGTTGTGGGTCGATTGTTCGAAACTGACGCACGATACCGCTCTGTTGTGCGAACATCTCAAGCGCAATCATCAGGTGATGTTCTCCGAAGGTGCCGAGTATGGCGGCAACGGGCATGATTTCATTCGCATCAACGTGGCTTGCCCGCGAAGCACCATGCAAGAAGGATTCAATCGTCTGTTCGCCGGGTTGCATGATTTTTCGGCAGAGTAATACATTGATCATCGATTGTGATATTGCTCACAGCCGCTAAAAAACGGCTGGTTTTGTGGGTTTTCACAAAATATGGAAAGGACGTTTTCGGATGGTCACTGCCGTCCGTGACGTGTTGGCGATACTATGAAGCACATGACTGAAACTGTTTCATCCGTACTTGGCACGCCTGAAGAGTGGACGAATCCGCTGCGCGATCCGCGCGATCTTCGACTTCCACGTATTGCAGGCCCGTGCAGTATTGTGATTTTCGGCGTGACCGGCGATCTGTCACGCAAGAAGCTGCTTCCCGCCATTTATGATCTGGCTAATCGTGGCCTATTGCCGCCAAGCTTCGGTTTGACGGGTTTTGCACGTCGTGATTGGACCGAGGATCATTTCAAGGATTTCGTGAAGGAGAACGTGCAGGCGCACTGCCGCACGCCATTTAAGGAGGCGACCTGGAAGCAGCTCGCCGACGGTATTCGTTTTGTGCAGGGCACGTTCGATGATCCGAAGGCGTTCGAACGATTGTCGAACACTGTTGCCGAGCTTGACCGTGATCGTGGCACGCGAGGTAACCATGCGTTCTACATGTCGGTGCCGCCGCGCGCGTTCCCGCAGGTTTCCCGACAGTTGGCGGATTGCGGTCTGGCGAAGTCCGACAAGGGCGCTTGGCGTCGTGTGATCATCGAGAAACCGTTCGGGCATGATCTGGCCAGCGCTAAGGAGCTGGATCGTGTGGTTTCCGAGGTGTTCGACCCATCGAGTGTGTTCCGTATCGATCATTATCTCGGTAAGGAGACGGTGCAGAATATTCTGGCGCTTCGTTTCGCGAACGCCATGTATGAGCCGATTTGGAACAATAATTACGTCGACCATGTGCAGATTACCCACGCCGAGGATATCGGCGTGGCCGGTCGTGCCGGATACTATGACGGCATCGGTGCCGCACGCGACATCATCCAGAACCACCTGCTGCAGCTCATGGCATTGACGGCCATGGAGGAGCCGGTCTCCTTCTCCGCCGCTGATCTGACGGCTGAAAAGACGAAGGTGCTGTCCGCAGTGCGCTTGCCGAAGGATCTGGCGGCGCATACGGCCCGCGGACAGTATGCCGCCGGATGGCAGGGTTCTCATGAGGTTGTCGGCTATTTGGATGAGAAGGGCATTAATCCGGCTTCAACCACAGAGACTTACGCAGCGATCCGACTGGATGTCGATACGCGCCGTTGGGCCGGCGTGCCGTTCTACCTGCGTACGGGCAAACGTTTGGGCAAGCGTGTCACGGAGATTGCCGTGGTGTTCAAGCGTGCCCCGCATCTGCCGTTCGAGTCGACCGCAACGAAGGAGCTCGGCAAGAATGCGATCGTGATCCGCGTGCAGCCCGATGAGGGTGTGACCATGCGGTTCGGCGCGAAGGTGCCGGGTGGCACGTCGATGGAGGTCCGTGACGTGTCGATGGACTTCGGTTACGGCCGTTCGTTCACCGAATCGTCTCCGGAAGCCTATGAACGTCTGATTCTTGACGTATTGCTGGGCGATCCGCCACTGTTCCCAACCACACGCGAAGTGGAATTGAGCTGGCAGATCCTCGATCCGATCGAGGAGTTCTGGTCCACGCTTGGCCAGCCGCAGCCGTATCGTTCCGGAACGTGGGGCCCTCAGGAAGCCGTTGAAATGCTGGCCCGCGATGGACACCGTTGGAGGATGCCGTGATCATTACCATGAAGAACACCGAAACCCGTGAGATTTCGGCGAAAATCGATGAATTGCACGAGGAGCGTGGCGAAGCGGCTCTGGGTCGCGTGCTCACACTGCTGATCTCCACGAATGAGACGTCGCTGGAGCATGATCTCGCCGTGGCGAACAACGCCAGCCGTGAGCATCCCTGCCGTGTGATCGCAATCGCGCCGAATTCACGTAGGGTGGATGCCGCTGCCGATGATGGCAAGCCGCACACCTTTCTCGACGCGGAAGTGCGATTCGGTTCCGACGCTGGCGCGGGCGAAATCATCGTGTTGCGTCCGATTGGTGGGCTGGTTCACCACCCTGATACATTGGTGATTCCGCTATTGGTGCCGGACGCTCCGGTGGTGGCTTGGTGGCCGAACGAAGCTCCGGCGAATCTGTCAAACGATTTGCTGGGTTCCATGGCGCGCAGCCGTATCACCGATGCCATGCATTCCTCGAATCCGATGCGGACCATGGATGATCTGCGCCGCAACTGGTCGTCGAAGAATGTGGACATGTCGTGGACTCGCTTGACTGTTTGGCGCGCAATGCTCGCTTCGATGCTTGACCAGCCGCCGCATCTTCCAGTAAGCGGCGTGCGTGTGACCGGACCAAAGAACTTCCTGCCGTTGAATCTGCTGGCCGCATGGCTTCGTCTTCGTCTGAACGTGCCTGTTGTGGTGGAAGACGATCCGAATGCAACCGCCGTGACCGGCGTGTATCTGACCCGTTCCGATGGCGTGCTGAGTTTGGAACGCCCATCCACCGACGATGGCATCGCCGTATTGAACGTTCCAGGGCAGTCCCCGCAAACCATGAGCGTTCCCGCACGAACCATCGAGGAATGCTTGAGTGAGGAATTGGGTCGACTCTATCCGGACGAGATCTATGCGGAAGTCGTGACTCAAGGCTGGGATCTTATCAATTCGAAGCACTGAATCGATTCTCCGAAACAATAAAGGAACAATGCAGGAAAAGCATATGGCAGAACGCACCACCGTTGTATATCCCAATCCTCAGATTCTGGCTGAAGCCGTGGCCGCACGTACGCTGTTGACCATCACCGATCTTCTGTCGGAACCGAATCGCACTCGCGTTGACATTGCCGTGACCGGTGGAACCGACGGCAATCGAGTGTTCGACGCCATGGACGCGAGCCCATTGAACGATGCCGTGGACTGGAGCCGCGTGCACGTATGGTGGGGCGACGAACGATTCGTGGCCGCCGATGACGATGATCGCAACGCCAAGCAGGCGCGTGAGGCATGGTATGGCAAACTGGTTGCCGACGGCCGTATGCCGGCAGGCAACATTCATGCGATGCCGTCCGATGAGCGTAACTTGGAAAGCGTCGCGGCAGCCTCACCCGAACAGACTGATGCGGTGCTGGCTGAAGCCGCCGCGCAATACCAGCGTGAACTCATTGAACAGTTGGGTGAGAATCCAGCTTTGGACATCGCCATGTTCGGTATGGGACCAGACGCGCATTTCGCATCCCTGTTCCCCGACCATGGCGAGTCGGAGATCGACGATCCGCATGTGCTTGTCGCCGGTGTGCGCGATTCACCGAAGCCGCCGCCACTGCGCCTGACGCTGACCGTGCCGATGATCGCACGATCGAAGCACACGTGGGTGTTCACATCTGAAGTACGCAAGGCGGATGCGGTTGCTGCAGCATTCGCGCAACGCAACAATCCGCATGCGCCAAGCTCCTACGCCGATGGTGAGGAACTGCTCTGGCTTATCGACGAGGGTGCCGCCTCCAAAATATGAAAATAGGGAGTAGGCATTGCAGCGCGCCTCGAGGCATATGATCATTGGCAGTCCCTGCAAATCCTCTGCATGAATCGTCTTACGTTCAGCCAACGCATCGTCTGCACGCATCAGCAATCTCATGAGGTCGCAACACGGTAGTGCAAATGATCATAACGGCTCATATCCGCAGGCTGCATGAGCACGCCAGAATTGGCAGGACCATGATGGTTCATGCATGGTCGAGCAAGTCGATTATGGCGCCGTGTGCAGCACATTGCTGGCACTCAAAACCTTGGCATTAGTGTTGGACTCCTAATTTAATGTTTGGTAAGCCTACGTGGACTTGGAATAACGCAGATTATAGCTATAGGTTCATGAAAAACACCTATTTTAAGGCTTTTGATTCGCCATGGATGGATGTTGGTGGTCTAATTTATGTGGATTGGAATGGTGCGGATACTGACAACGCAAAGAATCGCGCTATTCGCACGGTAAGGTGGGGTTATGAAAGTAGTAGTGCAACGAGTGAGTCAAGCCAGCGTTGACGTTGTCAACGAACTGGGCACCATCGACCCCACCTTCGAACCGCAGCAGATCGGACCGGGCTTCATGCTGCTGGTCGGCGTGAGTGATGAGGATGGCGAGGAACAGCTTTCTTGGCTGGCCCACAAAATCCTCAACCTGCGCGTTTTCGAAGACGAACAGGGCAAAATGAACCGTTCCATCAAAGACATCGGCGGCGAAATCCTCTCCATTTCGCAGTTTACGCTGTTTGCCGACGTGAGGAAAGGCAACCGCCCCAGCTTCGTCAAAGCAGGTAAACCGGAACATGCCAGCATCACGTGGATCAAATTCAACGAGGCGCTGCGTTCTGGCGGCGTGCCAGTACGCGAAGGCCGCTTTGGAACGCACATGCGCGTCGGCCTGATCAACGATGGTCCGGTCACCATCACCATCGACACCGACAATCTGTGATCAGTATTTGATTACAACACCGATTGTTGGGTGATATAAAACAATTGAGGGTCTGCAAGTTAAATTGCAGACCCTCAACTATTATAAATACTTTTTGATCGACGGTGACGTTTACTTGTTTTCGGTAATTATCGTCACCTTGTTCGGATCAATCTTCGTTGGGTCAAGAGTCAATTCCTTGATGACAGCCGCACGAATCGTGCCGGACGAAGGATTGAATACACTATCGATAGTGCTGTGAATATCGGCATCCACATTCGAATATTCGAAAGCAAGCGTCGTATTGATTAGACGGCAATTACGTAATACGAGATTATCCACATAGCACAAACCCTGCAGACTTTCGATCGTACAGTTCTCAAACGTGACATTACGGGAATTCCAAGCCAAATACTCGCCGGAAATGAATGAATCACGTACTGTCACATTCTCGCAATTCCAGAAGCAATCCTTGGAAATCAATCGAGAATTTGTGATTTCAATATTACGTGCGCCATCAAATGGATAATTGCCAACCAAACGCAGATTATAGGCTTTAATATCGGAACAATTCATCGCCAGATAATCGCCACGAGCGCTCACATTTTCCAGTGAAACGTTCGAACAAGCCCATAATGTTTCCTCGGCATTGACGAAATCAACATTCCTCAACGCAACATCATGGCACCGGCGGAAATTCTTCGGCGCTTCAAACGTGCAATCCTCAACACGAATGGTATTCGTATACCACACGCCCGCGCGTGCCATCTCGAACCATGTGCAATCCTTTGCCAAAATATCCGAGCAATACCACAGCGGATACTTCCATTTGAACGAACTCGACTTAAGCTCAATATCATGCGCATGCTTCAACGGTGATTCGCCATCATCGAAAATCGTGTCGATATATCGCTTGCCTGATGCTTGGAATTCGGCGCGTTCGCCGGTCAGTAACGCCTGACGAACCTCGTGCATGTCACTCACTGATAACTCTCCTTGAAAACGTTCTGTTGCCAAGATAGAAAGTTCAAGTACTTGAAGTCAAACGCATGCCCATGTTTCGCTGGCGGGCGAAGCGGATGAGCGATGGAACGCGTTATAAGCAATGTCGATATGCGTGCGGGTGTTTGCGAAACATGACTGTCGGTACCATGAATTGAACGATTAGACAATTGGGTGGTTACAAGGCATTGTGGTCGCGAACGGGCTTGCCACGTATGGCAGGGAGGAATGCGGATGAGCCAGCGGAATGGGGGAGTGAAGACGCGTGCGTTCAAAGCCGCGTTCCCCAGAGTGCTGCCGATTTGCATCAGCTTCTTCTTTCTGGCCATGTCGTACGGAGTGCTTATGGGAACCCGCGGGTTTTCGTTCCTGTGGCCGTTGTGCATGAGCGCATTCATCTACACCGGTTCCATGGAATTCGTTACGGTGAATCTGCTGGTTTCCGCATTCAATCCGTTCGCCACGCTTATGTTGGCGCTGATGATGGGAACAAGGCACCTGTTTTACGGACTGTCCATGCTGGGGCGTTTCAAGAACATGGGGGCGAAAAAACCGTATTTGATTTACGCCATGTGTGATGAGACGTTCGCGGTCAACAACGGCGCGCAAATACCGGCGGATGTTGACCGCGGCTGGTTCTATTTCTTCGTGTCGCTGCTGAATCAGGTTTCCTGGGTGGCTGGAGCGACGCTCGGAGGCATTGTCGGCGGGCGATTGACGTTCGACACCACCGGTTTGGATTTCGTGATGACCGCATTGTTTGTGGTTATTTTCGTGGATCAATGGTTGACAACGAAACGCAAAAGCCATATGGCGGCGTTGACGGGCACTGTGGTGCCGGTGATTTGCATGGCGCTGTTCGGTGCTGACAATTTCATGATCCCGTCGTTGATTGCCATGCTGGTGATGTTCATTATGTTGCGTCCGTATTTGGATGATTTGAAACCTGATGATGTTGGGAAACGTGATGATGCTGATGGTGGTCGAATCCGCTGCGGATCGTAACGAAGTAGGGGAGGTGCGGTCATGATCATGACCACATGGCAGGGCGTCGTCACTGTACTGATGGCGGTGCTTGGCACCATCATCACCCGTTTTCTGCCGTTCGTGCTCTTTCCCGAGCCAAAGAAACCGCCGCACATCATCGACTATCTTGGCAACGTGCTTCCGTATGCTATGACCGGACTGCTGGTGGTGTATTCGCTGAAAAACGTCAATCCTTTTGCTGGAAGCCACGGCATTCCCGAAGCGATCGCCATCGCCGCGATCGTCGTGCTGCACGTATGGAAACGCAACATGCTGCTCTCGATCGCCGGCGGCATCGTCGTGTATATGGCATTACTTCAGCTTGTTTTTGCATGATTGTCTGTTTTGTAGGATTGCCCAAATCTGAAGTGAGTTTTATAGGGATTTTCCACAGTTGTTATTGCTGATATCCCATATCGTGAGAAGAAATGCGTTGATGCGATTGACGCGCCTACTCTTTTTCTTTAGCCAATAAGGAGCTGTGTTGAGCGGCTCTGGCTGTATAGAAGAGTTATATCTAACGAGAGAGAACAATATGACTAGTGCAGCAAGCACTGCCAATGCCGCGGTTCCAGCGCCCGGCAAACTGGAGTTCAAGGATGATTACACGCCTGAGGAAGCGGAACGCGTCATCCGCAATTCGAAGGGGCTCCCTGTCGGTGTGAAGCCGAAGATGGTGTGGACGTGGCCGAAGGCCCTGCTGTGGGCCGTCATCGCCATTGTGTGCGCTATTGGTTGGGCTATTCTGGCGGTTTCCCGTGGCGAGCAGATCAGCGCCATCTGGTTCGTGGTTGTGGCATTGTGCTCCTACGCGATCGCTTACCGTTTCTACGCGTATTATATTCAGATCAAGATCATGCGTACCGACGATGCGAACGCGACGCCGGCCGAGCGCGTGCATGACGGCGCCAACTTCGAACGTGCCGACCGTCGCGTGCTGTTCGGCCAGCATTTCGCCGGCATTTCCGGTGCGGGCCCGCTTGTTGGTCCTATTCTGGCCGCCCAAATGGGTTATCTGCCGTCCGTGATGTGGATCATTCTCGGTGTGATTTTCGCCGGCGCCGTGCAGGATATGCTCATGCTGTGGATCTCCGCCAAGCGTCGCGGCCGTTCCTTCGGTCAGATGGCAACCGACGAAATGGGCAAGTTCGGCGGCACTATCCTGTCGATCTTCCTGATCGTGATGACCGCCATCGCCATGGCATTCCTTGCGCTCGTGGCCATCAAGGCCATGGCTTCCTCGCCGTGGGCCGTGTTCTCTATTGGTATGACCATTCCGATCGCCTTGATCATGGGCTGCTTCCAGCGTTTCCTGCATCGTAGCGTTATCGAAACCACGGTGCTCGGCTTCGTGCTGCTCGTGATCGACATCATCGCTGGCGGTTGGATCTCCAGCGTTCCGGCAATCGCCGACGTGTTCACGTTGAACGCCAAGGAACTGGTTATCGCACTGGTGATCTACTCCTTCGCCGCCGCCGCGTTGCCGCACTGGCTGCTCGTCACCCCGCGTGACTACCTGTCCACGCTGATGAAGATCGGCACGCTTGTGCTGCTCGTGCTTGGCATTCTCATCGCCAATCCGTCCGTGCAGATGCCGGCTCTGACTGAATTCGCGTCCACCTCCACGGGACCGACCTTCGCAGGTAACCTGTTCCCGTTCCTGTTCATCACCATCGCGTGCGGCGCTCTTTCCGGCTTCCACGGCGCAGTGAGCTCCGGCCTGACCCCGAAGGCTGTGGAGAAGGAAAACCAGATCCGCATGATCGGCTACGGCTCCATGCTGGTTGAATCCTTCACCGCCGTGATCGCACTGATTGCAGCCATCACCATTTCCCAGGGCGTCTACTTCTCCACGAACATGTCCGCCTCGCAGATCTCCACCGCTTCCGGCGTGACCCTGACCGCCACTTCCACTCCTGACGAGCAGGCTGAGGCCGCGGTCAAGGCCGTGGATTCGATGAAGGTTTCCGACATTGAAGGCAACCAGATGAAGGTCACTTGGGATTCTGTCGACGAGAACGGCAATGCCAAGACCTACGAAGGCGCCGACGCTTTGAAGCAGGCCGCTTCCGACATTGGCGAGAACACCATCGTTTCCCGCACTGGCGGCGCCACCACGTTCGCTATGGGTATGGCCAACTTCCTCAAGTCCTACCTCGGCGGTCATGACTCCATGGCCTTCTGGTACCACTTCGCCATCATGTTCGAAGCGTTGTTCATCCTCACCACCGTTGACAACGGCACCCGCGTGGCCCGTTATCAGATTGGTGAGTTGCTGGGCAACGTGCGCAAGCTGAAGAAGTTCGCTGATCCGACGTGGAAACCGGGCAACATCATCACCACACTGATCGCAACCGCCCTGTGGGGTGGCCTGCTGTGGGTCGGCGTGTGCGATACGAATGGTGGTATCAACGCCATGATGCCTATTTTCGGTATTTCCAACCAGCTGCTTGCCGCCGCATGCTTCATGCTGGTCACCGTTTGCGTGGCCAAGCTTGGCTATAAGAAGTACCTGTGGATTCCTGTTGTTCCTCTCGTTTGGGATGTGGCCGTGACCTTCACCGCCGACTTCCAGAAGATCGTCGGACCGATCAGTTACTTCGCCACCGCTTCCAAGTATCAGACGCTGATCGATGGTGGCACTTTGGAAGGCGAAGCGTTGGTCAACGCCAAGGCCGCACTCTCCAATGCGTACCTTGACGGCGTGCTCTCCGTGTTCTTCATGGTCATGATGGGAATCTTCCTGGTCGTCGGCATCTACCAGACCGTGAAGATTCTTGCCAAGGGCAAGTTCGGTGTGGAAACCACGTCTGAGGAGCCGTTCGTGGAATCCGAATGGTTCGCACCGTCCAGCCTGATCGCCACCAAGCTCGAAAAGAAGGTGCAGCGCGAATACGCGGCCAAGAGCTATGAGCTGGCGCAGAAGGAACAGGCCGCAGCCTGATGCAGGGATTCACCACCATGGTCAGACGAATCTGGTCCGCATTATTGAAAGCCAAGGCCGGATTCGTCTGGTATGTGCGCGAATTCAGCGGAGAAGCGAAATACGACCACTATCTGGAGCATTTCGCAAGCGAACATCCCTGCGAAACCCCGCTGACCGAACGCGAATACTGGCGCATGCGAGAGGAATACGATCGCAAGCATCCCAACACCAGTTGCTGTTGCTGAAACTAACGGCCATACATAAACAATCCCCGTCTTTCATTTCGGAAGACGGGGATTGTTGTTCTTATATTTATGTTGCTTGCTTGCGATTATTCCTATACCGAAGATATTCGATTGCATGTTCCGCAATCAATATTTCGCAATCAAGAAGCGAGTCCCATGCTGTATTTCAATGTCATCACACGAATCGCGGACTGCGTTACTTTGTCTGCAAAAGCGGAATCAGCCGCGGCTTTTGCGTTCAAACCATCCAAAACCTGCTGAACATAATCGAAAGCGCCAATGCAGGCAAGATCACCGCCGGCCTCAACCAATCGCACACCCAAATCACTCGGCTGAATGCCACCCAACGCAGTGGCGGACAAAGAATCCGAAGTGATGACACCTTGGAATCCGACCGTATTGCGCAAATAATCCGTTACCAAAGCGCTGGAGAACACGGCGGGATTATTCGGATCAATAGCCTGATAGGTGGCAAGCGACATCATCACCATGGAAGGGTTCGCCTCCAACGTACTGTTGAACGCGCCGATTTCCGCACCGTCCAACGTGGTGGTGGTATCAAGAATGCCGTCGGCGGTGAAATCGGTGTTGCCCGTCACCGAACCCAAACCAGGATAGTGCTTGATGGCGCTGCCTACACCCGAATCCGCCATGCCCTGAATGAACGCCTTGGCATGGTCGGCATTGCCGTCCGCATCAAGACCAAAATCACGATACAGTGCGCCGATCGGGCCATTGGAAGCCCTATCTACCGTTACCGTGCCCACCACCGGCGCCAAATCAACATTGATGCCGGCCGACTTGAGTTGGGAACCCCATACGGCAGCCGATTGCCGTAGCTGGTTGGTCGACATTGAACCCTGATTGGTGGCGGAAGGCATCTGGTCGAAACCAGCGCCTTGAAGATGCTGCACCAAACCACCTTCCTGATCGGTGGTCATCAACAGCTGATTATTGGCCGGCGCATACGATTGCAATGCGGATGTGGCTGCGGCGACGCCAGCCGTTCCCGAATTCCAATTGCCGATGATCAACACCGATCCGACATGCTGGTTCACGATAAGATCCTGCAATGTCGAAGGATCGGATCCCGCATACAGGGGTGCCATGACGAGCTGACCGACGCGCTCTGCAAGACTCATGGCATTGACTGCAGCCACGGCTCTGCCATGCGGCGAGTCGTCCACCACGCTTGGCACGTTGGATTTGTCAAGCGCATCATGTGATGCATCGGACTGCTGCGAATTGGATTGCTCGGATTGGTTGGAGCCAGCATTCAAACTCGCGCTGGATGAACACCCAGCGAACGATAGCGGCAGTGCGATGGCGCACAGTGCGGCAGCACAACGAGCGAAATGAACGTGAACTCTCCTCATAGTGTCATTATCTATCACATGCCGGTGATGGCGAATACGATCGCATAAGAAAAGAACGGGTGGATTCGTGTTCGTGAATTGCGTAAACATTAGGCTAGCGGCATAAAGCCGTTCCGTGCCTGTCGATAGGCTATTAGTATGTCTTTTTTTGATATGTTTGGTCCCATGTTCGACCCAGAAAGCGGTCCGAACCGCTCCCAAGGGCAGCGTGCCAATAAATCCGGCAACGATGATCCCATCATTCTCAATGTCGAAACCGATGGTGATAACACCGCCCGGTCTTCGGCGAACATGCCTCCAAGAGGTCCGTCCGGTCCGCGTATCACACGCCAGCCGAACCGTCCGCGCAAATCGTCGAACGGCAACAAGATTCTAATCGGTGTGGTGCTGGCGCTTGCCATCATCATCGGCCTGTTCTTTGGCTTGGCGCAGTTCATCACCGACGTCATGTGGTATGCGCAGCTTGGCTTCCAAAGCGTGATTTGGACGCAGTTGGGTACCAGGGTAGGCCTGTGGGTGGCGTATGCGCTGCTGATCGCCGCGGTCGGATTCCTGTCCGCGTCGCTGGCGATCTGGGCTCGCCCCGATGCTGCCGATGGTTCCACGATTCGTATTAACGGCGACACCATCGAAGTGGGCAAGGGCGTGAGCTCAAAGAGTGCACGTCGTGTGGCTGTGGTGATTTCATTGATCGTCGGCTTGATGTTCGGATCGCAGTTTAATGCGAATTGGTCTGAAATCCTGCTGATGTTCAACGCGCAGAGTTTCGGCACCACCGACCCGCAATTCGGCATCGACAATGGTTTCTATGTGTTCGTATTGCCTGGCTTGAAGCTGATCATGTCGGCAGTGTCGTTGCTGCTGCTTGCCGGCATCATCTTCTCCATCGTCACGCATGTGATGATGGGCGGCATCCGAATCACCATGCCAGTGCATGGTCGTGGACTGTTCCACATCACCAAGCGTGCGCGTAGACAGATCGGCATCTGGCTGATGCTCAACATGTTCGCATGGGCGACGAATCAGGTGCTTGGCGTGTTCTCCCACCTCACGCAGGAGGGTAGCCGCATCACCGGTGCCACGTATACCACGGTCAACGCCACGATTCCCGTCACCTTCATCATGGCTGCCATCACCGTCATTCTCGGTGTGATTCTCGGCGTGTGGATCATGAAGTCGCATGCGTTGGAAGGCCAGGCTCCGATTGCGGTGCGTGCTTCCGAAGCGCTTAAAGCGTGGAAGGTGCCGACCGTGGCCATCGCATCCGCCATTGTGGTGAGCTTGGTGCTTACCGTGGCATGGCCGATGCTGCTGCAGCGTTTCCGTGTGAATCCGAACGCGCAGGAAATGGAATCTACCTATATCCAGCGTAATATCGACGCCACCCGTGAAGCATACGGTCTGAACAATGTGAAGACCGAACAGTATCAGGCCACTACGGAAGGCGAGGCTGGTGCGTTGGCTGATTCCGCGGAATCGACCGCGCAGATCCGACTGCTCGATCCGCAGATCGTTTCCCCGACATTCAAGCAGCTGCAGCAATCCAAGCAGTATTACACGTTTGCCGATACTCTTGCCGTCGACAAGTATGAGGTCGACGGTGTGAGCCAAGATACGGTGATCGCAGCACGAGAACTTGACCTTGCCGGTCTTGACAATCGTAACTGGGTCAACGACCATACCGTATACACGCACGGCTATGGTGTGGTGGCCGCCTACGGCAACAAGGTGACGGCCGACGGCCAGCCGAAGTTCTTTGAGGCGGGTATTCCAACCCAAGGCAAGCTCACCGAATCCGAACAGTACGAGCCGCGTATCTACTTCTCGCCGAACGCTTCCGAATATTCGATCGTGGGCGCTCCGGAAGGTACGCAGTCTTGGGAGTTCGATTACCCGACCGGTTCCGAAGGCGCCACCAACACGTTCGGTGGCAATGGCGGCCCGAAGATCGGTAATATCTTCTCCCGACTGCTGTATGCCATCCGTTTCGGCTCCGACCAGATTCTGTTCTCTAACCGTGTGAACTCCGAATCGCAGATCCTCTACGATCGTTCCCCGAAGGAGCGTGTGGCCAAGGTCGCGCCATACCTGACGCTTGACGGCCGTGTGTACCCGGCGGTCGTGGATGGTCGTGTCAAGTGGATCGTCGATGGCTACACCACGTCTGACGCCTACCCGTATTCGCAGATGACCGATCTGGGCGAAGCCTCCAAGGATTCCACTACGGAATCTTCGGCCACGGTGAGTGAGCTGGCTTCGAAGAACGCCAACTACATTCGCAACTCCGTGAAGGCCACCGTCGATGCGTATGACGGTTCCGTGGACCTGTACGTGTGGGACGAATCCGATCCGGTGATCAAGGCATGGCAGAAGATCTTCCCCGGCCAGTACCACCAGTTGTCGGAGATTTCCGGCGATCTGATGAGCCACCTGCGTTACCCGGAAAGCCTGTTCAAGGTGCAGCGAGAACTGTTGACCAAGTACCATGTGTCGAGCGCCAGCCAGTTCTTCTCCGGTGAGGATTTCTGGCAGACTCCGGTCGATCCGACCGAATCCCAGCAGGCTCAGGAACGCGACATTCTGCAGCCGCCGTACTATTTGACGCTGCAGACCGGTGGATCCAACGAACCGGTGTTCTCGTTGACGTCGTCGTATATTCCCGCAGGCACGTCAACTCGAGAGATTTTGACGGGATTCCTGTCTGTCGATTCCGATGCGGGCCACGAAAAAGGCAAGATCGGCGCGAACTATGGCACGCTTCGATTGCAGGAGTTGCCGAAGGATTCCAATGTGCCAGGCCCCGGTCAGGCACAGAACAACTTCAATGCGTCGGCCGACGTGTCGAAGGAACTTAATTTGCTTGAATCCGGTTCCACCAATGTGCAGCGAGGCAATCTGCTTACACTGCCGCTCGGCGGCGGATTGGTGTACGTGCAGCCGGTGTACGTCAAGTCTTCCGGTTCCACCAGTTTCCCGCTGTTGAAGAAGGTGTTGGTGGCCTTCGGCGACCAGGTCGGATTCGCCAACACGTTGGACGAAGCGCTCGATCAGGTGTTCGGCGGCAACTCCGGTGCATCCGCTGGCGATGCTGAAAACGTCGACGGCTCGACCAGTGGCAAGACTGATACGTCCGATACCAACGGCGATGCCTCCACCGATGGTTCTTCCGGAACCGATGGCACGGATTCGTCATCTGGAACAGACTCGGGCAATGACAGCAGTTCCGGCAATACCGGTAGTAGCTCCGGCACGATGAGCAACGGTCTGAAGAGCGCGCTTAACGACGCTTCCCAGGCAATGAAGGATTCCGACGCGGCCATGAAGAAGGGCGATTGGTCCGCTTATGGCGAGGCGCAGAAGAAACTTCAGGAAGCGTTGAACAAGGCGCTCGAACTCGAGCAGTAGTTTCCGCACAAGTTCCGTACGATTGCTGTTTGCATAAGGCGGGAGACTGGTTCCATATGGGGAACCGGTCTTCCGCCTTCTGCATATGCCCGGTATGCTCAAAAACATGATCGAGTATTCCTACCGCATCGCGACGCAAGACGACATTCAAGCAATCACCGACATTTACAACGCTGCAGTCATACGAGGTGGATCATCGGCCGATATAACTCCACGCACATACGAACAGCGCAAAGCATGGGTTGAATCGCATCATGATCCGTATGCGGTGTTCGTTACGGAAACGGTAGATGATGACGGAGAGAGGCGGATCATTGGATTCAGCGCGCTTTCCGTTTTCTACGATCGCGCAGGATACGACGGCGTCACCGATCTCGCCTATTATATCGATCCGCAATGGCAGGGCAGGGGAGTCGGTACATACACACTCACCAAACTGGTTGAAGAATGTCGAAAGCGTAATATGCGTAAGGCATGCGGCATTATTTTCGCAGACAATGCCGGTTCGATCGCACTGATGAAACGGTTCGGTTTTACACAGTTTGGCCTCATGCCAACTGCTGCCACCGATTCCACCGGCACCATGCGTGACATGAGTTACTGGTATCTCGACCTGTAAGTACAATCTTTGCGGTTATCAAGACGAGACAATGTGACGCAATATGAACGCGCACAAACGTATGTATGAATGAATGGAACGATTTCAATGGCATCTGATTTCTGGTTGATCGCAGGACTTGGCAATCCGGGATCCAAATACGAAGGCACCCGTCACAATATGGGATTTATGGCGGCCGATCTGTTGGCCGAACGTTGGTCGGTCAACTTTTCCGACCATAAAGGGCTTGCCATGCTCGGCAAAGGCGTGATGAACCTGTCTGGCCGTAACGTCAAATTCTTCCTGGCAAAGCCGCTCACCTACATGAACGAGTCAGGTAATGCGTTGGCTTCCATCAGTGCCTACTATCAGATTGAACCAGACCATATTGTGGTGATTCACGACGACATGGATCTTGATTTCGGACGTATCAAAGTCAAGGCAGGCGGCTCCGCAGGCGGCCATAACGGCATCAAATCAATTGATCGTGCCTTGGGAACGCCAAAGTATGCCCGAGTGCGCATGGGAGTCGGTCATGCGCAACGCGGCGCCCACGCCCACGACAACACGGTGAATTGGGTGCTGGGCGGATTCGGTCCGGATCAGCGCAAGCAGCTTCCGGAATTCCTTGCCGACGGTGCCGACGCGGCGGAAACCATCATCTTCAACGGCCTCGCCAAGGCTCAGGAGCAGTTCAATGGCCGCTGAACCGGTGCAACTGCCGACGTCAGGTTCGCTGGCTGGCATTCTCGACGTACTCGAAACTGATGAGGATTTTCGTGCGCTGATTTCCGATGAGATCGAAGTGCCGGAATCCGACATAGACCCCAGCATCACCGTTGGCGTTCCCGAAGGATTGCGTCCGGCGCTCGCTGCCGGGGCAGCGGGAACACGACCGGTTGTGCTTGTGGTGGCTTCCGGGCGCGAGGCCGAGGAAATGGTTGAGGCGATTCGTTCGTGGTATTCCGGCGATCCAAACGATGTGGCACAGCTTGAAGCGTGGGAAACCTTGCCGCACGAACGTCTTTCGCCTCGCGCCGATACCGTGGCGAGCCGTATGGCGGTGTTCCGCAGACTGATGCACCCTCAAGAGGGAAGCAAGCTGTTTGGCCCCATCAGGATTCTCGTCATGCCGGTGCGTTCCCTGATTCAGCCTGTGGTTGCGGGCTTGGGGGATGTGGAGCCGCTGGTGTTCTCCCAAGGTGAGGAGTTGGCGCTCGATGAGGCGTCGCATCGACTGGTGGAGAATGCGTATACTCGAGTCGACTTGGTGATGGATCGTGGTGAATTCGCAGTGCGAGGCGGCATTATCGACGTGTTTCCTCCAACATTGCCGCATCCGGTTCGTATCGAATTCTTCGGTGACGAAATCGATACCATCAAGGAATTCCATGCATCCGACCAGCGTACGTATGGCAGTGACATTCCGATGGTCTGGGCCACGCCATGCCGTGAGCTGCAGCTGACCGAAAAGGTGCGCGTGCGTGCGAAATCCCTGATCGGCTCCATTCCAAACGCCGAAGACATGCTTGAATCCATTGCCAACGCCATTCCTGTCGAAGGCATGGAATCGTTGCTTCCCGCATTGGTCGATGATATGGAACCGGTGCAGGGCATGCTTCCCAAGCGTGCGTTGGTGATGCTGTCCGATCCGGAAAAATTGCGTCGCGCTGCCGACGATCTTGCCAAAACGGCTAATGAATTCCTTGCAGCCAGTTGGCATGTTGCTGCATCCGGTCATGGTGCCGGTGCTCCAATCACATTCGATCAGGCGAATTTCTACGATTTTGAGGAAACGATTTCCTCACTGGTGTTCTCTAGGCATGACGTATGGAAGCTTACGAGTTTCGGTGTGGACTCCAGTAGGGAAGGCCGCGTTCAGCTCGACGCCACCAATCCTGGAGAATATCGCGGAGATGAGGCCAAGACAGCTTCCGGTATCGAAGGTCTTCTTGATGCCGGCTATGCCGTCACCGTCACTGCAGGAGCGCAAGGCACTCTTGTTCGACTCAAACGTGCCATCAACGAAACGGGAATCGCCAACTTCGACTGCATCAGATCGCGTGCCATCGACGGATTCGTCGATAATGCCGCGAAAGTCGCACTGCTTACCGAACGCGACCTGACCGGACGTACATCGGCCGCGGGACAGGCAAAAACACCGAAACGTCGCCGTAAGGCCATCGACCTTATGGAGCTCAAAGCCGGCGATTACGTGGTGCATGAGCAGCATGGCATCGGCAGGTTCCTCGAAATGCGCCAGCGTACCATCGGAGCGGGCGCCAACCAGACCACACGCGAGTATCTGGTCATCGAATACGCATCCAGCAAGCGCGGCGCACCTGCCGACAAACTGTTCATCCCCACCGACCAGCTTGACCAAGTCAGCAAATACATCGGTGCCGACGCTCCAAAACTCAACAAACTGGGCGGATCCGACTGGGCTGCCACCAAGGCGAAAGCACGTAAGCATGTGCACGAAATCGCCGAAGATCTGGTCAAACTGTATTCGGCACGTCAACGTATGCAGGGGTATGCCTTCAGCAAAGACACCCCTTGGCAGAAAGAACTGGAAGACGCTTTCCCGTACCAAGAAACCGCTGATCAGCTGACCACCATCGACGAAGTCAAATCCGATATGGAAAAGCCCGTGCCGATGGATCGCCTGATTTGCGGCGACGTGGGATTCGGCAAAACCGAAATCGCCGTACGTGCCGCATTCAAGGCGGTGCAGGATTCCAAACAGGTGGCTGTGCTGGTGCCGACCACATTGCTGGTGCAACAGCATTTCGAGACGTTCACCGAACGTTTTGAAGGTTTTCCGGTGGAAGTAAGGGCGATGAGCCGTTTCCAAACCACCAAGGAGATCAACGACACCATCGAGGGACTTGAAGACGGTTCCGTCGATGTGGTGATCGGTACGCACAAACTGCTCGGACCGAAGGTCAAATTCAAGGATCTGGGACTGGTCATCATCGATGAGGAGCAGCGTTTCGGCGTCGAACACAAAGAGACGTTGAAGGCGCTGCGTACCAATGTGGATGTGCTGAGTCTGTCGGCAACACCGATTCCGCGAACGCTGGAGATGGCCGTTACAGGCATTCGTGAAATGTCCACGTTGGCCACGCCTCCGGAAGACCGCTTGCCGGTGCTTACCTACGTTGGCGCGTATGAGGATGCTCAGGTCACTGCTGCGGTCAGACGTGAGCTGTTGCGCGGTGGCCAGGTGTTCTACGTGCACAACCGAGTGCAAGACATCGCTTCGGTTGCCGCGAAGATTCACGAGCTGGTGCCGGAATCGCATGTCGGCATCGCCCATGGCAAGATGGGGGAGAAGCAGCTTGACGGTGTGATCCGAGACTTCTGGCATCGCGACATTGATGTGCTCGTATGCACCACCATCATCGAAACCGGTCTTGATATTTCCAATGCGAATACGTTGATCGTCGATCATGCCGACCGTTTCGGCCTAAGCCAGCTTCATCAGTTGCGTGGTCGTGTCGGGCGAGGCCGTGAGCGTGCCTACGCGTACTTCCTATATGATCCAACCAAGCCGATGACCCAGCAGTCGCATGACCGACTGGCCACCATCGCGCAGAACACTGCGCTCGGTTCAGGTTTTGACGTGGCGATGAAGGATCTTGAGCTGCGTGGCACCGGCAATCTGCTGGGCGACGAGCAGAGCGGGCATATCGAGGGTGTTGGTTTCGATCTGTATGTGCGCATGGTGTCCGAGGCCGTCGAGCAGTACAAGGAACCGGAACGTACGGAATCGGTTGCTGTCACCATCGATCTGCCGATCGAAGCGTCCATTCCCGTCAGCTACATCGATTCCGACAAATTGCGATTGGAAGCCTACCGCAAGTTGGCGGGTGCTCGTACGGAAGCCGATCTTGACGAGTTGCGTGATGAGCTTACGGATCGTTACGGCAAGCCTCCGGTCGATTTCGAGGCGCTGTTCGATGTGGCGAGACTTCGGTTCAAGGCAAGGAAGTTGGGCATTACCGAAATCATCGGGCAAGGCCGTAACGTTCGTGTCGCCAAATTCGAGCCGCGAGAATCCGTGCAAATGCGCATGGCCAGAATCTACAAGGGCATTCAATACCGTCCGATGACTAAAACATACCTGATTCCCGCGCCGTTCGCAGGTTCGCTGGGATCTGGTCCAATGAGCTCTGATGAAATCGTTGGTTGGACGAACCAATTGCTGGATGACCTTGACTGGAAGCCAACGCCAAAGAAATAGCAGGTGAAGTTCCAGACGCATCCGACACGATTTGTGTGAGCGTTCACACAAATCGTGTCGGATAAGTTTGCCATACGTCCACAAAACGCACTATTCTAGGCAATGTCATCACAACCTAACGTTTATAAGGAGTAGTTGTGGCAGTAATTGAAAGCGTTTACGCGCGTCAGATTCTCGATTCCCGCGGCAACCCGACCGTTGAGGTCGTTCTCGACACCGAAGACGGTGCTCAGGGCCTGGGCCTCGTTCCGTCCGGTGCTTCCACCGGTGAAGCTGAGGCTTGGGAGCGTCGCGATGGCGACAAGTCCGTGTATCAGGGCAAGGGTGTTCTCAATGCCGTCAAGGCCGTGAACGAAGAGATCGCTCCGAAGGTCATCGGCATGGATGCTTCCGACCAGCGCGCTCTCGATGAGGTCATGATCGAGCTCGACGGCACCCCGAACAAGGGTCGTCTGGGCGCCAACGCCATCCTCGGCGTGTCCCTGGCTGCTCTGTACGCCTCCGCTGAGTCCGCGGGCCAGCCGCTGTACCGCTACATCGGCGGCACCAACGGCCACATCCTGCCGGTTCCGAACATGAACATCATGAACGGTGGCGCTCACGCTGACTTCGCCACCGACATTCAGGAGTACATGATCTCCCCGTACGGCTTCGACACCTACAGCGAGGCTCTGCGTGCAGGCGTTGAGGTCTACCACACCCTGAAGAACGTCCTGAAGAAGGAAGGCCTGGCCACTGGCCTCGGCGACGAGGGTGGCTTCGCTCCGAAGATGAAGTCCAACAAGGACTCCCTGAACTACATCATGGACGCCATCTCCGCCGCCGGCTACGAGCCGGGCAAGCAGATCGGCATCTCCCTCGACGTGGCTTCCTCCGAGTTCTACAACAAGGAGACCGGCAAGTACCACTTCGAAGGCGACGATCGTGAAGCCGGCTACATGCTCGACTTCTACGAGAACCTCATCAACGAGTATCCGATCGTCTCCATTGAGGATCCGTTCCAGGAAGAAGGCTGGGAAGACTGGGCTGCCATCACCGCCAAGCTCGGCGATCGTCTGCAGTTCGTCGGCGACGACCTGCTGGTCACCAACCCGGCACGTCTGGCTAAGGGCATCGAGCTCGGCGCCGCCAACTCCCTGCTGGTCAAGCTGAACCAGATCGGTACCGTCACCGAGACCCTCGACGCCATCGAGCTGGCCACCAAGAACGGCTTCACCTCCATGGTTTCCCACCGTTCCGGCGAGACCCCGGACACCACCATCTCCGACTTGGCTGTGGCAAAGAACACCGGCCAGATCAAGACCGGTGCTCCGGCTCGTGGCGAGCGTATTGCCAAGTACAACCGCCTGCTCGAGATCGAGGAGGAGCTCGGCTCCACCGCTCAGTATGCTGGCTACAGCGCTTTCAAGGCCTGCAAGAAGTACATCGCCAAGTGAGCGTAAGCGCATCGAATATGCGCTGATGTAGAGTGCCCGTCGTGTTCCTCGTCGAACGCGGCGGGTATTTTCATTGCTATGAGTTCAAAGTCACGCAAGAAAGCATCCAGAAGGGGCAGCGCTGGCCCCATCGCGTTCTTTGTGGCGGTATTTATCGTGGCTTTGGGATCCATCCAGCTGGCGTCGACGTTCCATACCTATGCGCTGAATATGGCTGAATTGAATGGCTTGAAGAAGCAGGAAGCTGCGCTGATAGCGCAAAAGCAGGAACTGGAAAACGACATTGCGCGTTGGGATGACAAAGCTTACGTTACAGCGCAGGCAAGGGATCGTCTGGGATTTGTATTTCCAGGAGAACAGGCGATTCGTGTGGAACATCCCGAAGCGGTGACCGGCGAAACCACAGAAGATGCAAAAAAGACGGATGAATCGCAGAAAACCGTACTGCCTTGGTACAAGGAGATGGCGTATTCGTTCAAACAGGCCGACCAATCGGACGAAGTGAAATCGAAATCGAGGGAAACGTCCGAAAGTACGTCAACCGGTGAATCGGATGCGAATGGAACAAGCCAGGAATCCGGTGGCCAGCAGCAGACTTCACAAGACAACAACCAACAGCAATCAGGAGATCAGCAGGAGTGACACAGGGTATGACAATCAGCGAACAGGCCAAAACCTTGGCGAAGAAGGTTCTCGACCAGCCTGCCACCGAGCATGATATTGCTGTGGTCGAGCGTCAGCTGGGTCGTTACCCGCGTGGCATGGTGGCTGTCGGAGCACGTTGCGTGTGCGGCAGGCCTTTGGCTGTGGTCACGCGTCCGCTGCTGCCGGGAGGTGTGCCTTTCCCTACCACTTGCTATTTGACTGGCCCGGAAGCGGTGAAAGCCATCTCCCACATCGAAGCCGAAGGCAAGATGAAGGAGTACAACGATCTTTTGGCTGAAGATGACGATCTGAAAGCCGCCTACGAGCGTGCGCACGAACTGTATTTGGCGTTCCGGCATGAAATCGCCGTTGCTATGGAAGACAGCGAAGAGCATATCGAAGGCACCAGTGCCGGCGGCATGCCTGTTCGCATCAAGTGTCTGCACGCCTTGCTGGCGCAAACGCTGGTGATGGGCGAGGGCGCCAATCCGATCGGAGACATGGCATTGGAGGCGATTCGTCATGAATTCGACCCCAATGTATGCCGTTGCACGGTGGAAAACGAAGACTGAACCATATTCAGACAGAAAGAAGAAGCAATGAAATCCGTTACTGTTGCCGGCATTGATTGCGGTACGAACTCGATTCGTCTGAAGGTCTCCCGAGTCAGCGAAGACGGCGTTGAAGATATTGTTCCGCGTATTCTTCGTGTGATTCGCCTCGGTCAGGATGTTGATAAGACGCATCGTTTCGCCGATGAGGCATTGGAACGTGCCTACGCCGCTGCCCGCGAATTCGCCGAGGTGCTGAAAAAGCATCCGGTGGATGGCATTCGTTTCGTTGCCACTTCGGCCACTCGTGATGCTGAGAACCGTGAGGAATTCGAAGACACTATCGAGCAGATCCTCGGCGTGCGTCCGGAAGTCATTCCCGGTACGGAAGAGGCTGATCTAAGCTTCCTTGGTGCCACGAGCGTGGTTCGTCGCGACGTCGAAGCTCCGTATCTGGTGGTTGATTTGGGTGGCGGCTCTACGGAATTGGTGCTTGGCGGCGATGGCGTAAGCCATCCGAACACGCAGGTGCAGGCCGCGTTCTCCATGAACATTGGCTCGGTGCGTATGACCGAACGCCACTTGAAGAACGATCCGCCTACCGAAGCGCAGATTCAAGAGGCCATTGCCGACATCGACGAGCATATCGATGAAGCGTTCAAAACGGTTCCTGCAGGCAAAACCCGCACTATCATCGGCGTGTCTGGCACAGTGACTACCATGACCGCTCTGGCCATGGGATTGACCGAATACGACCATTCCGCGGTGGATGGTGCCAGCTGCTCGCTGGAAGACGCTTATGCGGTCGATAACAAGTTCCTTACGATGCCGCGCGAAGAGCGCCTGACCTACAAAACCATTCACCCGGGTCGTGTTGACGTGGTCGGTGGCGGTGCACTGGTGTGGAATCGTGTGCTCGCCAAAGTCAGCGAAGCGGCCTATGCCGACCATGGTCAGCATATCGACTCCTTCATGGCCAGCGAGCACGGTTTGCTTGATGGCATTGTGTTGGATTACGGCACGCGATTGCTTGCCGAACGTTAACGTGGCATAATAACTTGGGCGTCGGCTTGTTCGATGCCTTGCCGCCATGGCGAAACTGGTATACGCAACCGACTTAAAATCGGTCTCTTCGGATTGCGGGTTCGATTCCCGCTGGCGGCACCGAATGACGTTGTGAAATATTGCTGGATAGCACGTACGAAACAATCCGTTATTACACTGGCGGCATTGATAACCCCAAGTAGCCGACTGGAACGGAAAAAGTATGACGTCGAAAGATATCAAGCCAGTAATCGAACAGCCCGATACGGAAATTCCGCTGATGCTCTCCCAAGCGATTATCGTCGCAGGAGTTTTGGCTGTGGGCGAACTGGCTTGTTCTCCGCTGTATTTCTCGTTGTTGAAGGCGTCGTTGGCATTGATTCCATGGGCTATGGAAGCGGTGTTCATGGCAGTGGCGTTCACGTTCGTTGTGGGCTTTGCGCTGCTGTGGTGCGCCGAATCGTTCACGCTCAAAATGCGTGAACGATTCCGACCGTTCGCATATGCGATTGTTGGACTTATCGGTTACGGTGCGTGGAGCCTGCTGGTGTTCTCCGCCACCATCAATTCCGTGCTTGCCATGGTGGGGGAGAGTGTGCTCACCAATGGCCAGATTGGTGCGATTGCGTTGAATGGCGCAGCGCTTGGTTTCGTCGCTTTCCTGTTCGCCAAGTTACTGGACGTTAAACTCGGCAATCGTAAAACCACGGCCATTATCATGCTGGTGGTGGAAGTTACGGCCGCCATCATTGGTTTGATCATTATGATTCTCATGTTCCGTGCATTGTATGCAGCCTGAGCAAGGCACCTGAGAAGCAAGGCGACGATTGGTATGTTCAGTATTCTCGAAATGTTCAAGATAGGCGTTGGACCAAGTTCCTCACATACTGTTGGTCCGATGGTGGCGGCATGCAAATTTGTCGAATCACTTGAACATACGGGAACGCTTGGCCGTGTGAGCCGCGTGCGTACGGTACTGTATGGATCTCTTGCGTTGACGGGTTTGGGGCACGGTACCGATCGCGCGACTGTGGCAGGTCTGGAAGGTAACATGCCGCAAACCGTCGATACGGACCATGTGAACATCATTCGTCATGAATGCGAGTCGAGTGGGGAACTGCTGCTGGCCGGTAAGCATCGCATCGATTTCGACTATGCGCATGATGTGGCGATGGACGTGTGGCATCGCTTGGCCGCGCACCCTAATGGCATGCGTTTCCAGGCATTTGACCAGCAGAACAATCTTGTTGATGAACAGGTCTGGTATTCCATCGGTGGAGGCTTCGTACGGCAAGGCAATGCCGAGGATCTGATGATCGGCATTCATGAGCGTCCGCCGATCGGAACGTCTTTCGCCGATCAGCAGAGTGATTCCTCACTTGATGACGGCTCGGATGTGCCATATCCATTCACGTCATGCGACGAACTCATTGCATTATGCGAGAAGCACCATATGAGTATCGCCGACATTGTGTGGGCCAACGAAACGGCCATGCAGTCGGCGGTGCAGGTTCGCAGTGAACTGGATAACGTGTGGCGGGTGATGCGTCGTTGCGTACAGCACGGATGCCATACGTCGCAGACCGTGTTGCCCGGCGGTTTGAATGCGCCCCGCAGGGCACCGAAAATGTATGCAAGGCTTGCCTCGAACAGTGATGTGCTTGCGCGAGACAAGAAACGCGCGGATGCGGTGCTCGAATCGTCGGATGCGGCATGGGTGGATTTGTTCGCTTTGGCGGTGTCGGAGGAAAACGCCGGCGGTGGGCGAATCGTCACCGCACCGACCAACGGTGCTGCAGGAATCATTCCGGCAGTGCTTCACTATTACTGGCATTTCGTTGACCATGCGAACGAAGAGGGTGTTATTACCTTCCTGCTCACTGCAGGCGCGGTAGGGTACCTGTTTAAACGCAATGCCTCCATTTCCGGTGCGGAAGTCGGATGTCAGGGAGAAGTCGGTACGGCATGTTCGATGGCTGCGGCCGGTTTGTGCGCGGTGATGGGCGGTACTCCACAGCAAGTGGAGAACGCTGCGGAAATCGGCATCGAGCATAATCTGGGGCTGACCTGTGATCCCGTGGGAGGTTTAGTACAGATTCCATGCATCGAACGCAACGCCATGGCTGCGAACACTGCCATCAACGCGGTTCGTATGGCCATGCTGGGAGATGGAACGCATATCGTGACCCTCGATCAGGCCATTAAAACCATGAAAGACACGGGCGAAGACATGATGTCCAAGTATAAAGAAACCTCAAAAGGTGGTTTGGCGGTCAATGTCGTTGAATGCTAGCGGTGGTTGGTGCTAGTCTAGGTGGCATTGTGCTTTTCAAGGAGGTTCACCATGGCATCTCAAATGCCCGTTGTCAATGTTGAGTTCGGCGATCGCCCGACCATCGAATTCCCGTCCGAGACCGCTCCGGCAGGTCTGAAGGTTGTGGAGCTGCTCGAGGGCAATGGCCCGATGGTTCGCCGCGGCGACACCGTCACCGTTAACTATCACGGTGTGGTCTGGGGCAAAGACACCCCGTTCGATTCCAGCTTCGACCGTCACCAGCCGGCCAGCTTCGGCATCGGTGTCGGCCAGGTCATCAAGGGTTGGGACCAGACCGTTCCGGGGCACAACGTCGGTTCCCGCTTGGTGGTATCCATTCCGCCGGAGTATGGCTATGGTTCCCGTGGCGTTCCGCAGGCCGGCATCGGCGGCGAAGACACCCTGGTGTTCGTGATCGACATCATCTCCACCCGCTGAAACTAAGCGGCATAGAGTAATTTCCAAGGTCAAGGAGGCAACATGGCCGAAGAAAAAACGCTTCTGCTGACGCAGGAAGCTTATGACAAGATGAAGGAAGAGCTCGCTTGGCGCGAAGGCGAGTATCGCGACGAAATCCTTTCCAAGGTTTCCGCGGCACGCGCCGAGGGCGATTTGAGCGAAAACGGCGGCTATCAGGCCGCTCGTGAGGCTCAGCGAGTAAATCAGGGCCGCATCGAGGAACTGACCGTCAAGCTGCGCAACGCGAAGATTCTGACCGCGCCCAAGGCCGGCGAAGTCGGCGACGGTTCTTTGGTGACGCTGGATGTCAACGGACGTGAAATGGTCTACGTGCTTGGCACGCGTGACCTGTCCATCGCCACGGACTACAGCATCATCAGCCCGGAATCCCCGATCGGCGCGGCCATCAACGGCGCTCACGAGGGAGACACGGTGTCGTATACGGCTCCGAACGGACGTGAGATTTCCGTGACCATCAAGGAAGCCAAGCCGCTCGCCTGAGTGATGTTCGTCATAAGCTGAATCTGATATTCCAGCGATATAAATACAAGGCTGGTTCACGAATACAACGGATGAACCAGCCTTTTCGTATATTTCGTCAAACTGCAATCAGATATGATCTGAACTTACGGCCATAGCTGCACGATCACCATGTAGATCGCCACCATATGGCATGCGTAACCGGCAACGGTGCCGCAGTGGAAAATCTCATGGAAGCCGAACACCTTCGGCCATGGATCGGGCTTACGTAGCGCGTATACGATGGCTCCGGCGATATAGCAGGCTCCGCCTGCGGCCAACAGCACCACAACCGCCGGACCGGCATATGGCGAAATCCAGAACAATCCCATGAATGCCACTCCGGAAACACCGAAAATAATATACACAATCACGTAAAGCCAGCGTGGGGCGCTGATCCAGATGACGTGAATGATGAGCGCCACGGTAGTGCAGATCCACATGCCCGCGATGATTGAATTGCGCCAGAACGGTTCGAGTGCAAAGGAGACCGGCGTATAAGTGCCTGCGATCAGCAGGAAGATATTCATATGGTCGATGCGTCGTAGCACATCCGTGACGCGAGGTGACCAATCGCCCAAATGGTAGCAGGCGGAATTGCCGAACAATACCAGCGAACACGTCATGAACACGGCGCAGGCCCACTTCAAACCGGTACCGTGTGCCAGGCAGATCAGCACGATGCCGGCCGCCAATGCCAGAGGAGTGGCCACGGCATGAATCCAGCCGCGCATCGCCGGCTTGGGGCGACCATGCACGTCAAGACGAATCTTACGTTCGATCTCCGTCGGAGTGATGCCTTCTATTTTCGCGGCACGAGCTTCGCCCTTGGCTATAGCCATTTTCGCCTTGCCGTCGGCCTTCTTGCGGATGTTCTCGGCCTTGTTGCGTGCCTTCACGCGAATAATATCGGCCTTGGCTTGAAGGGCCTGTTCGCGTGCCTCGGCGATGATCGCTCGTTTTTCCTCGATCTCTACGTCTGTGGGTTTCGCCATCTGTGTGCCTCCACTGTAAGTTACGGAACCGTAACCTACGTTACCGTAACTCATGGATATGTCAATATTGCTTTTCCTGCAATATGCGTCGTGTCGTGCAAAACCTCTGGTGTGATGCGTATGATGGAGCGCATGGCTGATTTCTCACATATCTTGACGACCCGTCCCGATTTCGATGACGAAGATCGTGAATGGCTGCATCATCTGGTCGCCGACTGGCAGGTGATCGCCGACCTGAGTTTTGCTGATCTGCTGCTCATTCTGCAAAATGGCGAGGGCAAATACATTATTGCCGAACAGTGTCGTCCATCCACGGTGATGAGCCTGAGGGCCGACGATGTGGTCGGCGACGTTGTCGAGGAGGAAATGAGCGCTGAATTGGATGCCGCGATGGCTTCCGAATCGGTGTTCCGTTCCACGGTGCTCCGCACTGTGGGCGAGTCCACGGTGTGCAATGTGTATGCGCCGGTGCGTCATAATGGCAAGACGCTGGGCTTGGTGGTACGTGAGACGAATATGGCCACCCGGGAGTCGAACGGACGTTACGAATCCGAAAGCATCAGCGCAGGTAAGCAGCTGTATGAGATGATTCCTCGCGGTCAGTTCCCATATCGTAATCCGATTATGAACCAGCGTCACAATGCGCGTGTGGCGGACGGCTTCATCGTGCTCACCGTCGAAGGTATCGTGCGATATGCTTCGCCGAATGCCATCAGCTGCTTCCGACGTTTGGGATCGGTCAGCACCATGCAGGGGGAGTATCTGAGCGAAATCGGCACCAAATTGCTGCGCGAGAACGATCCCGTGCTGGAAACCTTGCCTCTGGTGCTCAGTGGCAAAGCCGCCGTCGATTCCGAACTCGATGCCAACAAGTCCGCGGTGTCCATGCGTTCGCTGCCGTTGATGGATGCCAATGGCCGCGTTGGCGCTGTTGTGCTATGTCGCGACGTGACTGAGCTTCGCCGTCGTGAAAAGGAACTGCAGACCAAGGATGCGACGATTTCCGAAATCCACCATCGCGTCAAGAACAACCTTCAGGCGGTTTCCGCATTGCTGCGACTGCAGGCACGTAAGACCAAGTCCGAAGAGGTCAAGAAAGAGCTGAAAGAGGCGCAGCGTCGTGTACAAACCATCGCCATGGTCCATGAAGGCTTGAGCCAGACCGCCGATGAAATCGTCGATTACGACAAGGTCATTTCCAGCCTGTTGAAGATGGCGGTGGATTTGGCCACCATGCGTGACCAGCATATCGACATCGACTTCATCGGCAGATTCGGCATGATGCCGGCGCAGGATGCCACGCCGTTGTCATTGGTGCTGACCGAGCTGATCACCAATTCCGTGGAACATGGCTTCGAAGGTCGCAAAGAAGGTCATATCACGATTTCCGTGGGACGCGGTGGCAACAACCTCAATGTTGTGGTCGAAGACGATGGCACGGGCTTGGCCAATGAGGAGCATGATGGTATGGCACGTTCCTCCGGATCCGGTTTGGGAACGCAGATCATCAGCACGTTCGTCAACAACGATTTCGGAGGCACGGTCCGTTGGGAGCCCCGTCGTGGCGGTGGCACCCGAGTAGTGCTCGATATGAAGCTGCGTGCGGCGCAGGAACGATAGGAAAGATACGAAAATGTCCGGTTGACCAGGGGAAGTCAACCGGACATTTTCGTTGTAAGTCGCTATTCGCAGAGCGTATGCAATGATGGATCTTTGAAAATTTCAGATCTGCATCTGCATGGCTTGGGAGCGGCGGGCACGCATGGCACGGCGCTTGAGCGCACGACGTTCGTCTTCGCTCAAACCGCCCCAAACACCGTAATCCTGATTGGTGTCAAGCGCGCACTTCAGGCACGCGTCAATCACCTTGCAGGTGCGGCAGACGGCCTTGGCCTCTTCGATCTGCTGATAGGCGGCGCCTGTATTGCCGACCGGGAAAAACAGCTCCGGATCCTTGTCGCGGCATGCGGCCTTGGCGCGCCAGTCAAAAGCACTGCTCATATAATCGCCTTCCTCTTGCCATGTACGGCATGTAAGTCCGTTACTCAGATAACCACGAATCGCGCGACTTTTCAAGAGTCTTCGCGAAAAGAATCCCACGAATCGTTAAAAACCTTGGAATTCCACGCACTGAATAGGGCATGCTTTGGCCTGTTGCATGAGCACGCCACGACCTGGGAGGGTATAGTCGTCGGCTGCGAACCCGTCCAGAATTGCGCCGGGAATGCCGAGCATCAGATCGTTGGAACGTTCTCCGCAGGGGAACGCCACACGAGTCGGACATCGGTCCAGCAGTGCGGAAATAGGTTTTTCCACCGCGGCAATCACTGTGATATTGGGATTGACCAACGCCTCACGCAATTCGTTCGCTTCAGGCGCAGAGGAAAAGGGATTAAGCGCTTCGTCCGCATCATCCACAATCCAGATGGTTCGCTTATGCGACGGTAAGGGTTTGCCGTCATCCGTCACCATGCCATGTTCGGTTTTGCGTGTGAAACGAATATTGGCGCAACCCGTGTCATATAGCCAGCGTGCGCAATGCAACAGTAGATTGGTTTTGCCGCTGCCGTAGGCACCGATGATGGCGATATTCTGTTGGCTCACGTCAAGAATGGCGGTATACACCAATACGCCATCGTCGGCAAGCGCAAAGGGAACGTTATGCCATGACTGGTTTGATGGGATGGAAAGATCGGATTGCGTTGCATGTTGCGTGAGAGGCTCGGAAAACAGGAGATCGGGGCGTTTGCAGGCGTGGAATCGTGCGGCCGTTCCAATATTGCGGACAAGTCGGTTGACATCGCGGACCGCGCTGCATAGGAAAGGTGTGGTGTGTTGTCCGTCATTGCAATAGGCTGCACCGGGAATGCTGGGAGGAATCAGCGCTGCGTCACGTATGCCGATCAATTCGTTCGACTGCATTTGGTCTGTAACCCGTAAGCATATGCTCAGCGAGATATTGGCTTTCATGTCGGCATGGACTTGGCCCATAGGATATTGCGTGCAGACGATCAGATGCATGCCAAGGGAACGGCCAAGTGACGCAAGACGATTCAGCCGTTGCATATAGTCGGGCAGACGGTCTCGAAGCGCATGGAATTCATCGATGACCACAACCAGTCGTGCCGGAGGCCGGACCAATTGGTCGAATCTGGAAACACGTTCGGCGCTGACCAGAGCCTCACGACGCACCAATTCCTGTTCAATGGCATTCAACGCGCGAATCGCGTGGAACAAATCAAGATCGCAGACATTGCCAACGGTGTGGGGAAGATGTTCCAAAGCGTTGAATGTCGATCCTCCTTTGAAATCCAAAAACACAAAATGCAGATCATCAGGGCTGTATTGCATGGCGAGCGACAAGCACCAACTGATGAGCAATTCCGATTTTCCCGAACCCGTGGTGCCTGCTACCATGGCATGCGGTCCTGATCGTTGCAGATCCGTGCGAAACAAGCCATGCTCCGTGACTCCTATAGGGCAGGATGATGTGGAGGAAAGCCATGTTCGTGTGATGGTGCGCCAAGGCAGCGCGTCCTCGTCCAGAGCGTAGAACCGCTCGAAACACATATGGGGCATTGCGGCGAACGGCGAATGGCTGTTTTGCCTTGCGGTCTCCACCACCTTTGCATAGGTGGTGGAGACCGGTTCGTCATGCTGCTGCTTCTGATTGGAACGCAACGCCATGGATGCCAGAGACAACGCGCTGCTGATGAGTCCAGGAGCAAGCATGGCCACATATAGCCATTGCCGTTGCGCGATCATTATGACAAGCATGACAAGTTGCGATAATACCGGCGCGGCCCAGCTGATGAGCATCAGCCGATCCTCATTGAATCCATTGGTATGCTTGCGCTTGGTTTTGCTGTTCATGCCGTCATTGTGAACAGCAGTGGCGGATGGACGCAAGGGAGAATCAGGGTTGTGGTCGGAGGATATGGTTATCCACATCCTGACCACAACCCTCAACTTTGCTGTTCGGCGAGCGTGCCTACAGTGCCAGCCCGATGGGTCCCCTTAGCCAATTCGGAGAACAGTTCGAGGTTCTTACCCTCGTCCAAGAGCACGCTTGAGCCGACACCATCAACGTAGTAGTCGGGATCGGTCCAATAAACGCTTCCTGAAATGCCTTGATCCCCAGAAGCGCTTTTGAACGCCAAAGCCATGCGCATCAGCGATGAGGTCGAAGCCTTTTCATCCACGGTTACGGAGCCCAACGCAGCCTCCGCAACTTTTTTGACCTTGCCGAAGTTCAGCAGCGTATCCTTGGACGCGCCCTTTTTCACTATGGCGTTGATGACCTGACGTTGACGGGCTGCACGACCGAAATCGCCTTGCGCGTCCGCGTAACGCATACGAGAAAACGCAAGCGCGGTGGTGCCGTCGGCGGTATGGCAGCCGGCAGTCCAGTTCAACTGGGAGTACGGATCGCTTACATCCTGGTCGTAGCACAATTCGACGCCTCCTAAAGCGTCGACCACTTTGACCAGACCCCCGAATTGCACCATTGCCACGTGGTTGATTTTTTGCCCGGTGATGTCTTCGACTTCGTTAACCAGTTGTTTGCCGTTGTACAGTTGGGCGACGGCGTTGATTTTCATGTAACTCTGGTCGATTTCCACCAAGGAATCACGCGGAATGGAAATCAGTGAGGAAGGTCCGGATTTCGGTTTGGTGAGTACCAGAATGGTGTCTGTTCTGAAACCGGTCACGTCTCCCGCATCGCCAATGGTGCCTTCGCGTTCGTCGGAACCGAGGATCAGCCAGCTTTCGCCAGCGGTATCGGCTTTGTTCGTCAACCAAGACTGTTTGTTGAGCTGTCCATCCACCCAATTCCATGCGGAGAATATCGACAGTCCCAAGGCGAGAATCACAGCAAGGAAAAACGCGAGAATGACCCGCCCCATATGTCGTTTTCTGTGGGGGAGCACGGCTTTCGCAGTGGATTGGTATCCTGTTGTGCTATTGCCGGACAAAGGTTGTCTGGGCGTGTTCTGTCGCGTTGTTCGTGGCATGCCAGTGGGTATGGAGGAGGATCCTCGTACCTGCTGAGACGCACGGTGATTGTTCGGAGCTGAAGCAGGAGCAAACGATGCAGGAGACGATGATGCCGACTTACGTGGTCTGCTGGTGGAGTTTGCGGCAGGACGGAAACTCTGTGGAGCGCTGGAACCGGATGGAGTTACGGATGATGGTTGCGCTGTACGCCTGCTGGCGTGCGGGGCACTTGAGCGCGCTGGCTGTGCGGCAGGCGAAAAACTCGGAATTGACGGAGAGCCGGATTGAGAAGGAATTGTGGATTTGTGAGGCTGTGATTCCGTCTTCTTCCGTCCTGCGGACGGGATGAAGCTCGGTGGTGCGGGCATGGGGTCCTTGCCGCCGTTCTCTTCACTCATACAATGTCCTCCAAAAAGAAATCCGTTCCTACACCATTTACATCGTGTAGGAACGGATTCGGTGAAAGCGGTCTAGTTCTTTGCGGGAACGGCACAAACTGTCGCGTTGAGGTAACGATCGGCAAGTCCGATGTACTGCCCGGTAAGAGCGTCATGGATGGAGCCATCTTCCGGATCGACGGTGCCACCGGTGTTCGGATCGATAAGCGTGCCATCGGCTTGCGTGATCAGACCAGTGACCGGATCAGGCGTCTGTGCGGCTTCCTGGGAACCCGTGTTGTCAGTGCCCATATTATCCGTATTGTCAGTGCCATCCGTCGAATTATCGGAAGAACCGTCGGAATTGCCTGCGGTATTGGCATCCGTGTTCGCGTCGGATTCGTCGGAACCATAAATCGGCTTGTCCGCGCGCATCTTCTCCCATAGCGTCTCCGCCTCATCGGTCCAGACCGAACGATTCGGGTCCGACGGCGCGGATACTACCGGAACGGTCTGCGAATACAGGTTGGACAGATTGAAATCCTTGAGGCTCATGGCAAGACCTGCAAGCGCTGCGGTATCGGCCATGCCTTGCGAGATATAGAGTGATTGCAAGGCTGATTTCGCTAGCTGGTAGAGCTGTGCGGTGTCAGTAAAGAGGTTCTTGCTGAGCGCTTCGTTCATCAACTGTTTGATGAGGTATTGCTGTCTGGTTGTTCGTGATGTGTCGGATCCGTCTCCCAGACCATGGCGGGTTCGTGCGTACTGCGTTGCCTGGTGTCCGTCCAGATGGTGCAGGCCCTTGGTGAGTTGCAGGCTGGTGTAGGGGTCGTCGACGTCCTGTGGGATGCACAGGTCGACTCCGCCTACGGCATTGATCATTTTGACCAGTCCTGCGAAATCCACGACGATGAAGTTTTGAATGTTCAGTCCGGTGAGGCTGTTCACTGCATTCAGGGTGCAGCTTGCGGCTGAAGCGAGATCGCCGCCGGTCTGGTATGCGTTCGCGAAAATCGAGTTGAACATCACATTGTATTGCGCGGGAATCGTGCCGTTGGTCGTTTCGCACTGCGGTATGTCCACTAGGGAGTCGCGCGGAATGGAAACGAGATTGATTTTGGTGCGGTCCGCGGAAATCTGCGCCACCATTGTGGTGTCGGCCTGATGGTTGCCTACCACGTCGTCGAAGTTGCCTCCGACGGACTGGTTCTCTTCGCCATCGCGGGAATCCTGCCCGATGAGTACGAATTCGATGGGTTTGCCGGAGTTGGGATCGATGATCGAGGTGTTGGCGTCAAGTGAGCCTTGTCCGATGATTTCGACCGAATGGTCTTTGATGATGCCATTCACATCCAGCCATGTTGCGGCCGCTGCGGTTCCCGAGAACACCAGCATCGCCGCGATGACCGAAGCGACTATCGTCCTCGCACGATGCTGCACTCGATAGCCAAGGCTGTGACGCGGCTTTGCGTCTCGCAGTCCATTGACGTTAGGAAGCTTATCGCCGGCTGGTGATGTGGTCACGGTATCGCCTTCCTGTTTATACAAAAGATCACGCCATATCTCAACGCGTTCTAGAACATACCACTACTCTGTCATGGGATTATAGAGATGTTCCCCGATTTTCACGGATTCTGCTTCAGGCCCCCGTCGTTCTTGGAGGTACCATGTACCATATTTTTCTCGAATTATAGTGATTGACACGGCGGAAAACTTGACAAAAAGAAATTGCATGTGTGTAATTTAACACGACTAAAAGTGCGCATACGTATAGCAGGGGAGGACGCATGTGGGGCGTGATCGACGAGTCCTCCGATAATCCGCTTGCGGAACTGTGGGGTCTGTTCAAAAGCGATGATGATGTTTCCTGGCAGCATAGGGCTTTATGTTCTCAGACTGATCCGGAAGCGTTCTTTCCTGAAAAGGGCGGATCAACCAGGGATGCCAAGCGAGTGTGCGCCCAGTGCGAGGTTCGTGAGCAATGCCTGAAATGGGCCATCGAGCATGATGAGCGTTTCGGCATTTGGGGTGGCATGAGCGAACGTGAGCGCCGTCGGTATAAGAAGGAACACAAGGAACGGGCATAACGCACGGCACACCCTGTGCGTACACTTGAAATTATGAATTCTAACGCCAGCAGCGATATCCAGGGAATTGTGACCGATCTGCTCAACAGCAGGCCGTACTCCCATCGGCAGGATGCCGATTCATCCGTGGCTGCGGTGATTACCGCGCAAAGCGATCTACGTTTTTTCTCATCCACTTTTGCCGCGGTGCTCGCACAGCGTGTGCTTCCAGGCACTATTATCGTTGCGGATTGCACCAATCAGGTTGAGCAGCCTATGCAGATGACGTTTAGCGTTATCCCGTCGCCTGCCGGTGTGCTTACGGAAGTTCCCGAAAGCAAGACCATACGTGTCATTCTCGTAGGAGTGAAGGGTGCCTCTTCATTCATGAATGCCGTGGCTCGTGCAATGCAACAGATCGATCTTGACGACCGGGTCGGTGCTCTGTGGACATTGCATGACGATTCCAGGCCGGCCGATGAGTCATGCCTTGAGGTGTTGCTCGATGCTTGGAAAAACACGCCGACTGCGTCTTTGCTTGGCGCGAAACAGTTGGATTGGCAGGCGGAAAGCCTGCATAACGTCGGTTTGTATGCGGGGCACCACAATGTCACGTCTCTGGTGGTGGACGGTGAGCCGGATCAGGAACAGTATGATGGCCGGCAGGATGTGTTGGCTGTGTCGCTTTCCGGCGCGCTGGTTCCATTGGCCACCTTGCGTACTTGGAAGGGTGCCGATCCATGGTTCGGCACGTTCGCCGAATCCACGGACCTGTGCAGGCGCATCTGCCTGGGCGGTGGCCGTGTGGTGGTGGTCCCGCAGGCGCGAATCGCCCATAGGAGGGCAAGATTTGAAGGCGTGCGTTCCAAAAACGGCCAACCTGTTGAAGATGAGGAAGGCCGCGTCGATCCGTACCTTGCGGTACGCGAGGCGAATACGAAATACGCGTATACGGACGTGCATCGTTCTTGGTGGCCGCTGCTGTGGATCTGGTCGATACTGAAGGCGTTGGGACTGGCCGTGCTGTGCCTGACGCGCAAACAGCCATACCATGCCTGTTGCGAATTGGCCCTGCCTTGGCGTTCGTTGCTCCACTTGCCGGGCGCATGGAGGGCCCGTGCCCGATTGCGTGAGCAGAGTAGGGTCTCCTTGAAGGCATTGGCCGCATTGCAGACGACTCGTCAGCAGATCGGCCAATGGAACGATCGCAAGCGTGCGTTTCTTGACCAGCGTGGCACTGTGATCCTCAGCCCTCTTGCCAAGGCGCATCTGCGTAAAAGGCTCATGCGCAGGTGGGGGCTTGCCATCGCATCGGCGGTGATCGCCTTCGCATGGATCGTCTTCCTATATTGGAATGTGCTTCGGAGCGTATTCTCCGGCGCGTCGATATATTCTCAAACGTTGCTGCCGACCGATGCCAGTTTCAGCCAGTTGGTGCATGCCGCCACCACGTCGTGGGCGTATACCGCGGGAACTGGAATCAGCGCCCCGAGCGCGCCTTGGCTGCTGGTGCTCATGGTGGTTTCCGTATTCACGGCTGGCCATGTTGCGACCGCAGTCGCCGTGGTGTTCTTCTTGTCCGCTCCTTTGATGGTGCTGTCGTTCTGGGCTTTGGCTGGAATCTTTACTCGGTCCGACACGGTGCGTTGCGTGATCGCGTTGGCATGGTTCGCCATCGCATTGTCGATGAACGTGTACAGCGATGCCGACGTGACGATGATGACGGTCATGGTGTTTCTTCCTGCGGCCTTCGCGTTTTCTTTCCGAGCCGTAGGCATGTACCGTACGGAAGATCTGGTCAATCCGCAGGCTTCCGTGCAGGCCGCGGCGCTTGCGGCATTGTGCTTTATTCCCGTCGTCGCGGCCGAACCGCAATTGCTGCTGCCGCTGATGTTGTCGTTCCTTGTGTTCCTGATGCTTGTACGCTCCCATAGAACGACGCTGCTGCTGATTCCGCTGCCGGCCGCTTCCGTATGCGCGCCCACATTGGTCAACACGGTACGTTTCGCAGGAGCAGGTACGTGGCGTCAGATTTTTGGCAGTGTGATATTGCCGTCGTCTGCGCATGATGGGCATCCGATGATCGCAAATCTTTCGGATATTGTTTCCCGTGCGTTCGGCGTTGCCGTATCCGGCGAGATTTGGCAGTATGTGGCTGCTGCAATGTTGGCATTGATTGTGCTTCTTGCCGCGGTATCGCTGTTCCTGCCATTCGTGCTTCGCGTGTCGCGTATGATGTGGGTCGTGGCGATCGCGGGTCTTGCCACGTCGCTGCTTTCCGCCGCGGTTGTGGTTGCGGTCGATGCGGATGGCGCCGTGGCCGGTTCCGTGCTTCCCGGCGTTTCATTCACGATGATGGGACTGCTGTCTTGCGTGTGCATGGTCGCAGGCGGTGCGGTGCAACGTTTCGTCATGCTGTGGCAGAGGCCCACCGGCGATGTCGAAGTTGAGAGGAATGGCGCTTCTACTGGCATTATTGCCGGGCGTGCGGCACGAATCGTGCTGGTCATGCTGATTGCGGCGTCGGTTGTGGCGAGTGCCGGTTTTGATTATGTCGCCAGAGACCATAACACGGTTTCGACCAGTGATTCCGGTTTGCCGATTGTTGCTTCCGACTATCTTGCGCAGGATGAGGCGAGGCGTGTGCTCGCAGTACGCGCGGATAGTGCCGGTTCCATCAGCTACAATGTGATGCGCACCCGCCGAGGTGATTTGATCGACAGCTCTCCGGCACAGCGTGTCGAAGTGGCGTTCGGACGTTCCGATGATGCGAACAAGGCCATCGCCAAGGATTGCGCGCAGCTGTTGTCGAATGCTGATTCCGACGCCGTCGCCGATTTGAGCGAGTTGGGATTCGGAGGCATCTATGTGGTGCGCTCCGGCGAAGACAAGGCGCAAAAGGAGATAACCGATCAGTTGAGTTCCAATATCAGCGCTTCCGATGGCACGCAGAATGTCGTAAGCACTGATGCGGGAACATACTATCGTCTCACCATCCAAGATACGGCCAAGCAGCATATCGACCGCAAGGGATATCGACAGGCTGAATCGAGTGTGTGGCGTCAGGCATGGCTGTGGTGCATGGGTATTGTTCTCGCAGCGTATTGCTTGGTTGCGCTTCCGCGCATGAGGCGTCACGGTCAGGAGGAAGCATGAGCAAACATTCCCGTTCCAAAACGGTTTGGCGTGTAATTCTGGCCATAGTGTCGGTGTTGGTCATTGTCGCACTGGCGACCGTGGCCGTAATCTACCGCCCGACTTGGATTCATGCGGATTCGCCGGTAACGCAGCGTTCATCCGTATCCCGTACCGTCAGTCCGCGTCAGCTGGAAACATATTGTCCAGCACGAATGACGATAGCTGATACTGATGCGTATGGAGACAGCGAATATCAAGCGTCCAACGGCAATATCATGTCGTCGGCGCGTTATGCGTCCTTCGGTTCGGTGTTCCGCTCTTCCGTAGGGCTTCTCGGAGCTGATGAAGCCACTTCGTCATTGGTGTTGAACAAGGATGATGCCGGATCGGATGATGATATTTTCATGGCGTCCGGCACGGTCGATGACGGAGCCCAATTGCAGAATACCCGATTGCTGTCGGCTTCCGATGGAACGGGAGCGGCCTCTTCGGCGATGTCTTGGGCTACTGAGGGAGATTTGAAAGGCGTTTCCGCTGCTTCCTGCGTCGCTCCGGCTTTGAAGCAGTCGCTGATGGTGTCGGGCACCAAAACAGGCATGACCCAGCAGCTGGTCGTGGCCAATCCGTCGGCTAAGGCCACGTCAGTGAACATCAAGGTTTGGGGATCCGACAAGTCGGGTGCTTTGGCATTGTCTACCGGTTCGACGTTGACGGTTGGCGCGGGCAAGGAATCTGTGCTGAACCTTGCCGCAGCAGCTTCCGGGCAGGATGCTTTGTACGTTACCGTGTCCAGCGTGGACACTCCCGTTGCGGCCGTGGTGCGCACCATAGCCATGGATGGTCTGGTTGCAAAAGGATCGGATTATGCGGTTCCCAATACTGTTGCCGCAAAAACATTGGCGATTGACGGACTCACGGAAGGCGATGCCGTCAACCTGTATGTGTATCCGTCTCGGCAGGCCGACGTCACCGTATCTTGGACGGATGACCAAGGTCTGAAGAAAACCAATCAGCAGACGCTCGAATCGAATCGCGTTTCGGTCATCGACCTGGGTTCGGTTCCCAAGTCGGCGACCGGACTTACCATCAGCGCCAGCGAGCCGGTATCCGTCGCCGCGAAGATCACCAATGATGGCGATGATGACCAGGCTGATTTCGCCTTGGTCAACGCTTCAGTGCCGATGAGCGTCTCCGCCATGGCCGTGCCCGACCATGCCACGGCTCAAGTGGGCATCACCAACATATCGGGCGATGAGCGCACGGCAACATTGACGTCCTATAACAGTGTCGGAGATACTGTTGACCAGCGCGAGATTGCTCTCCAATCCGGCGCTTCGACAACGGTTGATCTGGCGGATATCAACGATGGAGACGTTGCCGCCGTAAGCTTTGCCGATCCGGACCAATCAATGGTGTGGAACATCCGTATCAGCCAAAAAGACGTATCGGATGCGAAACTGGCCGGAGTGTCGATTATCGGCGCAACGGATCTGAAGGAAGCCCGCGAGCAGGTGCTGGCCAACCAGAACATGACCGTCGTGCGTTGATCACATACCCCAATCGGGGTCGATCTCTTCGGGACGGCGTCCATACAGTTCCGCCAAGCGCAACACCACTTCGTCGCGGATGGCGAATTGCAGGTCCATACGGCTTCGCGCATGCGATTGCAAAGGCATACGGTACAGCACGACGCGCGGCGGAATGCCATGTTCCGCGGGGAAAGACTGCGAGCCCAAGTGCGCAGTGGCCTCCCAAGGTGCCGGGTCGGATGGCGGAACGTCCTCGACCGCAAACTGTACCGGTGCCACCAGTTCGGGCCATGCATCGTTGAGCCTACGGATCTGAGCCACCAGCATGTCGTCGAACATACCGCTTCTTGTACGATAACGTGGAAGTCTGGTACCGAACATGGGAGTGCGGGTCCCACGACCATGACGGTTTCTATACACTGTTGATTCCCAAGGCAATTGATACATGGCTTCTACCATATCAGGGCCTTGCGCGAATCATGCGTTAGCATATTGTTCATTGCATCGACACAGGAGGAAACGATCATGACGGATATTTCCGTGCCCTGTTGGAACGACGTGGATATCGAGGAATTGTGCAATGGAGTACGCCTTATCGCCTTCGATCTCGACAACACGTTGGCAAGGTCGAAAAAGCCAATGAAGGACGACATGGCCGAATGCTTCTCCGCATTGACATCGTTGATTGATGTCGCGGTGATCACCGGTGGCAAGTATGCATTGCTGAAAAGTCAGGTGGTGGAACGGTTGACAGGTCAAGCCAATCGGTCGCATCTGCATCTTATGCCGACCAGCGGCACCCGATACTACCGTTGGGGCGGATCGGATTGGGCGCCGGTCTTCGCCCATGACCTCAGCGCGGATGATCGTGCGAAAGCTTACGAATCGTTGGAACGCAATGCGCGCGAACAGGGTATCTGGCTCACGCACGTTTGGGGTGAACGTATCGAGGATCGTGGCAGCCAGATCACATTCTCCGCATTAGGGCAGCTTGCGCCCATCGAAGCCAAGGAGGCGTGGGATCCAACCAACGAGAAGAAGAATCGTCTGGCACGAGCGGTTGCCGCCGATCTACCGCATTTGGAGGTACGGCCGGGCGGCGCCAGCAGCGTCGATATCTCCGAAAAAAACGTCGACAAGTCGTTCGCTGTTCGAGAATTGGCCGATATTCTCGGCATTACGGTGGCGCAGATTGTTTTTGTGGGAGACCGTATGGATCCGGATGGTAACGATTATCCCGCGGCAAAGGCAGGCACCAGGGCGGTGAAGGTTACCTGTCCGAACGATACCGTGAAATTGTGCGGTGGAATCATCGCCAGTCTATCGCGATAGAACCTGTTGGGAGGTTTCGCATGAACTCAATGGCGAGGGCATGCTCGATGGTGGTTAATCTGCTGTTTCCCCGGGGCTGCGCCGGGTGCGACAAACCGGATGAAGTGCTATGCGAAGCTTGCAGGGCATTGTTTTCCCAGCCGACCGCACAGTCGTTTGACGGTGTGGCGATGCAACGCTGGTTCGCATGCGGATGGTACCATGGCACGGTCAGAAGGGCGGTTCTCGCGTGGAAGGATCACGGCGACGAGGAATGTGACCGTGCGTTCGCCGATGCGATATGCGCCCTTGCAAAAGCGTCTGGCGTTATTGACTTCGTTCGTGATAGGCATGGTTCATGCCATGATGTTGTTGTGGTTCCCGCGCCTTCGTCTCCCGCTTCAATACGTCGTCGCGGACGTAAACATATGATGCCGATCGCCAAACATCTGGCAGGTTTTCTACGGGAGGAAACAGGCTGCGAGGTGACGGTGCGTGACGCGTTGGAGAACAGGGGGGTCAAAGGGAAATCAGTGCAGACCAGCGGTGCGGCGCAACGGTCGCAACGTTTGAAGGGGCATGTTTCGGTGTGTCCTTCGGTTTCCTTGCGCAATACGATGGTGATTCTGGTGGATGATATTGTCACGACCGGTGCGACCATGCGCAGTTGCGTCGAAACGATGCGGAAGGAGGGTGCTACGGTCGTGACCGTGCTTGCTTTGGCTCACACTCCGGCGGGAACGCAGAAGGTTGGCCCAACGCAAGCATGGTCACGCACGCAAGTGCAGTGACGTGAGAAATCCTCTATTCGTCATCCGTAACATGGTATTTCGGCAGAATGATTTCAAAATCGGCTCCACGCGGGTCATCGACGACCCTCACCGAACCACCGTGCAACTGGGCGGCCCAACGTGCGATGGACAATCCCAAGCCGGTTCCGCCCGATTCGGTGCCCGGACCTGTTTTTCCTTTGACGAAACGGCGGAAAATGTCGGAACGCGCCTCTTGCGGAATCTGCGATCCGAAATTGACGACATTGGTGACGATGGTGCCGAAATCCTTGTTTTCGTGTGCTTCGATAAGCACCGTGGTATTGTCCGCGGAATGCTTGAGCGCGTTCGCGATGATATTGGTGAACAGTTGGCGCAGGCGGTCCTGATCGCCTGCCATCTCGATATCGTCGGGCACATGCATTTCGATGTCATGCGCATGCCCGGCATCGGCGATTTCCAAAGGTTCCACGGTTTCGTCAAGAAAATCGGCGAAATTGAACATTTCGATTTGCAGGCTTGCCGCGCCGGCTTCCATGCGGGAAAGATCAAGAAGGAACGCGATCAGATCGGACAGGCGGTGCGTCTGATTGAGGATGCTTTCCAGATTTGATGGCGTAGGGTCGATCACGCCATCCGCCATGTTTTCGACCATGGCTTGAAGCGCTGATACGGGCGTGCGTAATTCGTGGCTTACGTTGGCTACCATGTCCCGGCGCATCTGGTCGGCATGCTGAAGCTCTTCCGCCATTTCGTTGAAGGTGAGGGCGAGCTGGCCGACTTCATCGCGACTATTGGAGTCGACATGGACGCGCACGGTGTAATCGCCTTCTGCCATCGCTTCGGCGGCGTCGCGCATTTGGCGCAGGGGAGAGGTGAGTCCTCTGGAGAAGAAATATGTGATTCCTAAAGCCACGGCGAGGGTAATGGGCATGGCGATCCATACGCTGAGCCCTACTTTGAGCAGGAACCACGCCATGATGAACGCAATGGCGGTGGAGATGGTGATCAGAACGCTCAATTCAATTTTGAGCGATGAGAACAAACCAATAGGACGTTCGGTTTCCAATGGATTCACCGAACGCCCTGGTTTTGTATCGGTAGTACGCATACCACCGAATTTTAGCGCATTAGTCTTGGACTTCTGGCGGTTCGAACGCGTAACCGACGCCATGCACGGTACGAATGGTCTTCGAACCGAGCTTATGGCGCAATGCCTTGACGTGCGAATCGACGGTGCGAGTGCCGGAAGCATCCACCCAATCCCACACTTCCTCGAGCAGTTTCTCGCGAGTGAGCACGGACTTCGGCTTGCGGGCCAGCGTGGCCAGCAAATCGAATTCCGTAGGGGTCAGGTGCACCTGCTTGCCATTGACGGTGACGATACGTTGCGCGGGATCGATGACCAAGGAGCCGAAATCGAGAAGCTTCTCGTTTTCGGAGTTTTTGGCGATGACCTTGGCACGATCTACACGGCGCAGCAACGCCTTGCAACGGGCGATGAGTTCGCGCATGGAGAACGGCTTGGTCATGTAGTCATCGGCTCCGGCACCGAGGCCGATGACCTTATCGGCCTCGTCGTCTCGTGCCGTCAGGATCAGCACTGGCACAGGGCGCTCCGCCACGATGCGTTTCGTGGCCTCAAGACCATCCATCACGGGCAACATGATGTCCATGATGACCAGATCCGGACGCAACGTAGTCGCGGCCTGAACCGCACTGGCGCCGTCGGATGCCACGCGCGCCGTCCAGCCTTCCGCTGTGATGCGCTGCGCGATGGCAGTGGCCAGTGTCGGCTCGTCTTCGACCACCAGAACGGTGCGTGGAGCCGTTGTGGGTTGTGCTGATGAGTTGAGCATAGCTTTCCGCCTTTCTCAGAGTTCCGGCTTCAAGAATACTGCGCCCAGTGCCGGAACGGTGATTTTCGCGGACCAATCACGTGAATGGTATTCGCCTTCGATCGCTTCGACCGTGCCATTGTGAATGCCGGAACCGCCGTAGATCTCATCATCCGTGGTCAGCACTTCGGTCCATTTGCCGCCCTTGGTGAGCGGTACCTGATAGTCGGTCCATGCCTCGCCGGAGAAGTTCACCACAACCACCATTTGCTCTCCGTCCTTGCCGATACGCACGAAGCTGAGCGTGTTGTGATCGGCGTCATCGCTGGTGAGCCACTGGAAGCCGGCCGGGTCGAAGTCTTGGCTCCAAAGTGCAGGGGAAGCCTTGTACAGCGTGTTCAAATCCGCGACAAGCTTTTGCACACCCTGGTGGTCCGGCCATTCAAGCGCGGCCCAATCCACGGAACCATCATGATCCCACTCGCCGTACTGGGCGATCTCATTGCCCATGAAGGTGAGGTTCTTGCCCGGGTGGGCCCACTGGTAGGCGAACAGCGCGCGGACACCGGCATACTTCTGCCAATCATTGCCCGGCATCTTGCCGAACATGGATCCCTTGCCGTACACAACCTCATCGTGGCTGATCGGCAGCACATAATGCTCCGAATAGGCGTACACCATGGAGAACGTGATCTCGTTGTGGTGCCACTTGCGGTTAATCGGCTCCTCATGCAGATACTGCAGGGTGTCGTGCATCCAACCCATGTTCCACTTGAGGCCGAATCCCAAACCGCCGGCGTCGGTCGGCGCGGTGATGCCTGGGTAAGCCGTGGATTCCTCGGCGATCATCATGATGCCTGGATTGTTCTTGTATGCCGTGGCGTTGGCTTCCTTGAGGAAGTCGATGGCTTCGAGATTCTCGCGGCCGCCGTAGATGTTCGGATGCCACTGGCCGGCCTCACGGCTGTAGTCCAGGTACAGCATCGAGGAGACCGCGTCCACACGAAGCGCGTCGATATGGAACTCATCCAGCCAGAAGCAGGCGTTGGCCACCAGGAAGTTACGGACCTCGCGACGTCCGAAATTGAACACGTACGTGCCCCAATCCGGGTGCTCGCCACGAGTCGGATCCGGATCCTCATACAACGGCGTGCCGTCGAAGCGGCCCAGTGCGAACGCATCCTTCGGGAAGTGGGCCGGAACCCAATCCATGATCACACCGATGCCGGCCTCGTGCAATTTCTCAACAAGATACTTGAAATCGTCGGGGCCGCCCAAACGCGAATCGATCGCGTAGTAGCCGGTCACCTGATAACCCCAGGATCCTGCGAACGGATGTTCCGCCAACGGCATGAACTCCACGTGCGTGAAGCCTTCCTTCTGCACGTAGGGAACCAGCTTGTCGGCAAGCTCACGGTAGTCGTTCACGTCCTTGCGCCAGCTGGAGGCGTTCACCTCATAGATGCTGACCGGTCCGTTATGCGGGTCGCTGGCCGCGCGTTCGGCCATCCAATCGGCATCATCCCATTCATGGGTGGATTCGACCACGATGGATCCGGTGCGCGGCGGAATCTCGTGGGAGCGCTCCATCGGATCGGCCTTCATGGTCCATTCGTTATTGGCGTTGAGGATTTCATACTTGTAGATTTCGCCGGCCTCAATGCCTGGGATGAACAGTTCCCAAATGCCGGAAGAACCAAGTTCGCGCATGGCGTGGGTACGTCCGTTCCAGCCATTGAAATCGCCGACCACGCGCACGGCATGCGCGTTTGGCGCCCATACGGTGAACGCGGTGCCAACCACCTGCTCGCCATCTACGCCTTCAGAAGAACCCATCGGATCGTCATAGCGGAGCACATGTGCGCCAAGTGCCTCCCACAGGCGCTCGTGACGGCCTTCGCCGAATAGATACATGTCCATCTCGCCGATGGTCGGCAGATAACGATAGGGATCGTCAGACACCACAACGGAACCGTCTTCATACTCCGTGCGAATACGGTAATCTGGCACGCCGTACCCCTCTTCTGCTGCGGCGGCGGGAACGAGTGCCATGAAGACGCCATTGTATTCATGGATTGCGAGCGTTTGACCTTGTTCAGTGATAATCGTCACGGATTTTGCCAACGGACGCAAGACTCGGATCGTGACGACATCCGCATGCTTGCCGGAACCGAGGTGCCCGCCGAGCACCTCGTGAGGATTGTAGAACGTACCGTTGCTTACTGCATCCAGTGTGCCCTGGGGAACAGGAACAGCAACGACATCTTCATTGATCTTGGATTCTGTAGCCATGGCAAAAGTGTAAGCATGAAACGGAAGAAAAGTGGCCCGTGTCGCGCCTATTTTTCCGTTTTTCAAGTGTTTTTGTCCAAGTCCACCCCTGATGGCACAATAATTCGGGTTTTGTGTAAGCTTTTCACGGAGGATTCATGGGTTACAAGGTCGGCGACATGGTCGTCTATCCACGTCACGGCGCTGCGAAGGTGGAGGCCATCACCGAACGGACAGTCAAGGGAATCACCCGCGAATATCTGCAGCTGTCGGTGCTTTCGTCTGACGGTCTGGTCATCAACGTTCCTGTTGATAATGCCAAAAAGGTTGGTGTGCGAGATATCGTCGACGCCAACGAAGTGGCCAAGGTGTTCGAGATTCTGCGCACTCCGATCATTGAGAAGGAGATGAACTGGTCTCGTCGCTACAAGCTGAATGTCGAGAAGATCGCCACCGGCGATGTCAATAAAATTGCGGAAGTGGTGCGTGACCTTGCGCAGCGTGATGTTGACGAGCATGGTCTGTCGGCTGGTGAGAAGCGCATGCTTACCAAGGCCCGTAGCATTCTGACTTCCGAGATTTCGCTGTCCGAACACCTTGATGAAGCCGAGGCCCAGCGTTTGCTGGACGTGAACCTTGGGTATGAGCCGGCCCAGCCCGGCGATGAGGAGCATCATACCGAGGCTCCCGAGGAGGCTGCCATGGATACGCTGGCCCGAGTTGAGGCCGAAAGCAAGAAGTCCAAGAAGAGGTAAGGCGTTTCATGCGTATCGGTCAGGGTTTTGACGCTCATCGATTCGCATCTCACGATGCAGGCAAGCCGTTATGGCTTGCCTGTTTGCGTTGGGAGGGCGATGGCATCGAGGGCGATTCGGATGGCGATGTCGTCGCTCATGCGTTGATTGACGCATTGCTTTCCGCGGCCGGTCTTGGTGATATCGGCACCTTGTTCGGTGTCGGCTCGCAGTCCGATGGCGCGGGCAAGCATGGCGCCGAAATGTTGCGGACCACGGTCGATTATCTGAACGAACGTGGTATGAAGCCAGTGAGTGCCAGCGTGGTCGTGATCGCCAATCGGCCGAAAATCGGAAAACACAGGGAAGAAGCCGAACGAGCGTTGTCTGAAGCCATAGGTTGTGAGGTGTCCATGACCGCCACCACAACGGATGGCATGGGATTCACTGGTTCGGGCGAAGGCGTCGCCGCGATTGCCGATGCTTTGGTGGAACCTGTTGATCCATCGACTCGTCAGGCAGTCTGATTTCGCCCGCTGACGGCTTTCCGATACTTCTTTCTGCTACTTTCTTTTGAAGGATTCAATAGCCTTCGCAACCGCCCAAAACAACGTCGAAATTGTCACGATGATGAAGCTCGGGGGAGCGGGGAACATGGCGGAAATCACGAGCCCTCCCCAAATCGAAATCAGGCAGATCACCGTGGCGACGACCATCGCCTTGAATGGTGAGCGGGCGATGATGTTGGCGGTGGCGGCGGGGGTGATCGCCAACGCGAAGATCAGCAATGTGCCGACTGCGGGAACGGCAATGGTAATGACGCCGGCCATAATTGTCATAAAGCAAATGTTCATGAAACCGACGGGCACGCCTTTTGCCTGTGCCACCTGCTCGTCAAGCGAACTGAACAATAGCGGGCGGTAGATCACTGCCAGAACAGCCAAAAGCAGCACGTCGAAAATCGCGAAACCAATGATCTGACCGTCGGTGATCGTCAGAATCGAGCCGAACAGAATCGACTGCATCTGCTGCGAAGCCGAGCTTGACATGCGTGCGAAAAAGAGACCAAGGCCGGTGGCGAAAGCGAGTACGGTTCCAGTGGCGATCTCACGCTGTGAAGCCTTCTTGCCAAGCGCGCCGATCACCAGTGCTCCGCCGAGAGCGAACACGCCAAGACCTGCGGAAACAGGCAGGCCGAGCAATACGGCTCCGGTGGCACCTGGCAGTCCGATATGTGCCAAGGCGTGGGCTGCGAATGTGGAATGTCTGGCGATGGTGAAATAACCCATCACGCCGGCTGCCAATGCGATGCACAGGCCGGCGAGAAACGCGTTCGTCATGAATGGGGCGTTGAGCGTGGAAACCCAATCCGGGTCGAAAGCGAATACGGTACCGTCCATGCTCAGTCCTCCTGCGTGGTGTGGCTGTGATGGTGAAATTGCGCGATTTCTTCTGGAGCATGCGCATCGATGCTCATGTTTTCAGACTCGTCCTCGCTTGGCGTCACGAACATATCTCCTTGCGGAGTGGTGACCACCTGTACGGTCGTGCCATATAAATGCGTGAGTAGATGGGAATCCAGCACCTCGTTCATGCCTGCATAGTGTGGATGTCCGTCAAGCAGATAGACGGCTCCAGTGAGGATGGGCAGAAGCATATTAAGGTCGTGCGCCACCACTTGGATGGTCATGCCGAGTTCGCGGTTGAGTTTGGCGAGTACGTGCACAGTGGCGCGTTGACTCGCCAGATCAAGGTTGGCGAGAGGCTCGTCCAGCATCAGCAGTTTCGGGTCATCCACGAGCGCCTGCGCGATGGCGACCCTTTGGCGCAGTCCGCCCGAAAGTTCGGATAGGCGATAATTCGCTTTGTCTTGTAACTCGACGAAGTCCATGGCCTTGCGGGCTTTCTCGCGAAGTGTTTTGGTGACGGGATGAATGCCGAATCGAGTTCCCGTCAAGCCGAGAAGCACCGACTGTTCCGCGGTGATGTTCGATTCGATGTCGGATGCGTAGCTTTGCGGCACGTAGCCGATGCGCCGGTTTGCGGAGCCTGCAGGCTGTCCGAGTACCTTGATGCTGCCGTGCGCGGTTGGAATCAATCCCAGCTCGGCCTTCATCATGGTGGTTTTGCCCGCGCCGTTGGTACCGACGATTGCGGTTACCGAGCCTTGCGGAATGCTGAACGTGCCGTGTTGCCAGATGACGTGACCGCCTCGTTTGACGCAGGCGTCGTCGAATTCGATGCAGGCAGGTGTCTCGTCGTGCATGGCTTCTCCTTGATTTGAATGCACGTACATACTCGCAAATGGTGTTGACAATCATTCTCAATAAGGATTGTCGTTGAAACCGTCGTAACGATCAGACGAGAGGCTTTGCGTAAAAAGCAAAACGTCAGGCAAACAAAAAAGACCATCCCGCATTCAGTTGGACGCAGGATGGTCTTGGCAAAAGCGATTACCGATCGATTGTTCGGCAATCGCTTTTGCCGAACAATCATTTCACCGGATTTGGTTGCGGCGCATCGTTCGATCCGTTCGTTGTCTGATCGTTGTCTTGCGTCGAGGAATCTGCGGTTGATTCCAAGGAATCCGCGTTTTCCGACGTGCTGTCGGAACTTGTTGCATCCTGATCGTCGGCATCGGATTGTTCATCGAACATATCGGTCAACGACAGGATAAGAGCGCGGATCCACGATGTCAGGCTGGTGTAATCGGAGGGCATCTGTTCGCTGACATCAAGCACGGGAACGTCGGATTTGTAAGCAATGCCGGTCAGCGTGTTCGTGGCGTCGCTTGTGGATTGTGTGTCGTTGATCAGCACCTCGACTTTATGCTTTTCCAGCAATTCCTGAAATTCCTGAAGATCGGTGGGGGTTGGCTCGGAATTCGTGCTGGACGATTGCAGATACCCCTCCGGCGTGTTGTCGGTGAACCCCATGTCGCTGAGCAGATAGTAGGCCACCGGTTCGGTGGCGGCGTAGGAGACGTTCTTATACGAGTCGCTGAACGCCTTCATGTCCTTTTCTATTTTCTTCTCCCGCCTGTTCCACGCGGTGAGTTTGTTGTTGAAATATTTCTTTTGCGCGGGCATGATGCGGCTATATGTGTCGGCCAATTCCTTGGCCATGGCGTTTCGGGCGTCACTGGAGAACCATAAATGCGGATTGTCTCCCTCGACGGCGCCCACCATTTGTGCTGCGGAAACGGAAACCATGGTCTTACTGAGGTTCTTGGTGGCCCAAGTGTCATAGCCGGCACCATTGGACACTACGACCTGTGCCTGCTGAAGTTTGTCGATATCGTCGGTTTTCGGCTCGAAATCATGCGCATTGACATCGGTTGAAGAGAGAACCGACGTGACCTTCACATGGACGCCACCGATCTGCTCGGCAAGAGAACCCCATTGATTGACCGAGGCGACCACTTCGATTGGAGTGATCTGTTCGGTTGGGGTTTCGGAGTCGGCGGAGGCGTCATTCTCCTGCGAAGTTGACCCTCCGGAACATGCTGCCGTGCCGAACGCCACGCAAAGCGCGATTCCCGCAGCGAAAGCGCGTAACAAAGAACGTTTGTGCAAGCGCATGTCGATTGCCCTCTTCCTGAACCGCCCTAATCGTGTTCATCTCATAAATACGTGTGCGACTTACGACTGAAACCAAGATAGCCTACGATACATGCAAATGCCAATACAACAATGAGACAACGAAAAGGGGAGTGGCCGGCATGGCGGTGAAAATCGATGGAAAGATGGTGTCCGCGCAGATCAAAGCGAATCTCGCCGAGCGAGTCGCAGCGCTGAAAGAGCAGGGGGTTAACCCCGGTCTTGGAACTATCCTGGTTGGTTCCGATGCCGGATCCGTCAAATATGTTGCCGGAAAGCATGCCGATTGCGCTGAAATCGGTGTGAACTCCATTAAGAAGGAGTTGCCTGCCGACGCAACATTCGAACAAATCGCCGAAGTCGTACAGGAGCTTAACGCCGATCCTGCCTGCACCGGCTACATCGTGCAGTTGCCGTTGCCGAAGGGCATCGACGAGAACGCCATCATCGATCTGATCGACCCCAAGAAAGACGCCGATGGTATGCACCCATATAATCTTGGCGAACTCGTGTTGCATGCGCGCGGCGAGATCACTACTCCGCTGCCATGCACTCCGCGAGGCGTGATCGAACTGCTCAAAGCCTACGACATTGACCTGGACGGCAAAGAGGTCTGCGTGCTCGGCCGAGGCATCACCATCGGCCGCACTATTGGTCTCATGCTGACTCGCAAGGCGGTGAATGCCACGGTCACGCTGTGCCATACCGGCACCAAGGACGTGCGCAAGCATATGCGTGAGGCCGATATCATCGTTGCGGCCATGGGCTCCGCCGGTTTCGTCAAGCCGGAAGATATCAAGGAAGGCGCGGTGTTGGTCGATGTCGGTGTTTCTCGCGTGTTCGACGAGGAGGTCGGCCGTTATCGCGTGAAGGGCGATGTCGATAAAGCCTGTTATGAGAAGGCCTTGGCATACACGCCGAATCCAGGCGGTGTAGGCCCTATGACCCGCGCCATGCTGCTGGAAAACGTGGTCGAGATGGCCGAGCGTCAGCTGTAATTGCGCTCTGTGTGTGAAAATATGAAGTAATTTCGGGCGTGTCGCGGGTTGCGGCACGCCTTTTTTGTGCATGGTCCCATGTAAACTTACGCCTTGCGTGTGTTATATCGCACGCACATAATTGAAGACCGATTTTATCCACCCACTATTTGTAAGAAACCAAATTAATGGCAGAGAACAATAACGAAGTCGCCAAGGTCGCCATCAACGACATCGGCACCGAAGAGGACTTCATCAAGGCAGTCGATTCCACCATCAAGAACTTCGATGATGGTGATCTGGTCGAAGGTACCGTCGTCAAGGTCGATCACGACGAGGTCCTGCTCGACATCGGCTACAAGACTGAGGGTGTCATCCCCTCCCGTGAGCTTTCCATCAAGAAGGACGTTGATCCGGACGAAGTCGTCGAGGTCGGCGACACCATTGAGGCCCTTGTCGTCACCAAGGAAGACAAGGAAGGCCGTCTGATTCTGTCCAAGAAGCGTGCACAGTACGAGCGCGCTTGGGGAGACATCGAGAAGATCAAGGAAGCCGATGGCGTTGTCGAAGGCACCGTCATCGAAGCTGTCAAGGGTGGCCTCATCGTCGACATCGGTCTGCGTGGCTTCCTGCCGGCATCCTTGGTCGAAATGCGTCGCGTCCGCGACCTGTCCCCGTACATTGGCCAGACCATCAAGGCCAAGATCCTCGAGCTCGACAAGAACCGCAACAATGTGGTGCTCTCCCGTCGTCAGTACCTCGAAGAGACCCAGTCCGAAGTGCGCGAAACCTTCCTGTCCCAGCTCAAGAAGGGCCAGATTCGCGAAGGCGTCGTGTCCTCCATCGTCAACTTCGGTGCATTCGTTGATCTGGGCGGCGTTGACGGCCTGATCCACGTTTCCGAGCTGTCTTGGAAGCACATCGACCACCCGTCCGAGGTTGTCAAGGTCGGCGACAAGGTTACCGTCGAGGTGCTCGACGTTGACCTCGATCGTGAGCGCATCTCCCTGTCCCTCAAGGCTACCCAGGAAGATCCGTGGCAGCGCTTCGCTCGCACCCACGTTCCTGGCCAGATCGTCAAGGGCAAGGTCACCAAGATCGTCCAGTTCGGTGTCTTCATCTCCGTCGAAGACGGCATCGAAGGCCTCGTGCACATCTCCGAGCTGGCCAACCGCCACGTGGAGAACCCGGAGACCGTCGTCAAGCCGGGCGAAGAAGTCTTCGTCAAGGTGATTGACGTTGATCTCGATCGTCGCCGCATCTCCCTGTCCCTCAAGCAGGCCAACGACTCCGTCGATCCGGCTTCCGAGGACTTCGATCCGGCTCTGTACGGCATGCCGGCAGAGTACGACGAGCAGGGCAACTACAAGTATCCGGAAGGCTTCGACCCGGCAACCAACGAGTGGATCGCTGGTTACGAGAAGCAGCGTGAGGAGTGGGAGTCCCAGTACGCCACCGCTCACGATCTGTGGGAGCAGCATAAGGAATTTGTGGCCAAGGAGCTCGAGAACGCTGAAGCTTCCGCCGCTGAAGATGGCCAGGCTCCGAAGGAAGAGAAGGTCGAAGAGGTGTCTTCCAACTACTCCTCCGAGAACACTTCCGCCGGCACCCTCGCCGACTCCGACCAGCTCGCCGCTCTGCGCGACCAGCTGCTCGGCAAGTGATTGTATCCTGAGCTAGGATCCAATCCAGCTCAGGCTAGATTTTAGAAAAGACCCCGTTCCTGATTCAGGTTCGGGGTCTTTTCGTATGTGCATGGCAAGCGCGCATGCGAAGCGCATTACAATGGCGGTTGTGGTGATTCGAATAGGATTGACTGGTGGCATAGCGGCTGGCAAAAGCACGGTATCCGCAAGACTGCGTGAGCTTGGTGCAGTACTTGTCGATTATGATCTGCTTGCGCGTCAAGTGGTGGAACCAGGCAGCATCGGCCTTCAGCGTATAGTGGAATGTTTCGGCTCCGATGCTTTGACCGATCGAGGCGAGCTCAATCGAGCGTGGATGGCAGAGCATGTGTTTTCCGGCGCTGATGCGGAACGAAAACGCAAGATGCTGGACGGAATCGAGCATCCACTGATTTATGAACTTGCAGTGCAACTCGAACATGAGGCTGTTGAAGTTGATTGCCAAGCAGTAGTGGTGCATGACATACCGTTACTCGCCGAAGTAATTGACAGCATTCCTTTTGAATTCGACCATATCGTAACTGTTGAAGCGCCCGAACAGGTGAGGGTCAGCAGAATGATGTCAACGCGAGGCATGAGCGAAAGCCAGGCATGGAATCGTGTGAACCATCAATCCAGCGTGGAACAGCGTCTTGCCATTGCCGATGAGATCATCGATTCCACACAGTCATTGGAACAAATGTTCGAGCATATTGATATGCTAATGCAACAATGGCGCACGGAAGCGAGGTAGGTATGGGATTCAATATTGAACGCACGAACAAGCCGTTTGTGGTCAAATCGCCATATAAGCCGAGCGGCGACCAGCCTAAAGCGATTGAAGAGCTTGCGGAACGCATTGAAAACGGTGAGAACGATGTGGTGCTCATGGGCGCCACCGGAACTGGCAAAACCGCCACCACGGCATGGCTTATTGAACGTCTGCAACGTCCGACGTTGATCATCGAACCGAATAAAACGTTGGCAGCGCAGCTGTGCGCCGAGTTCCGTGAGCTCATGCCAGACAATGCGGTGAGCTATTTCGTTTCGTACTACGACTACTACCAGCCGGAAGCCTATATTCCACAAACCGATACGTATATCGAAAAGGATTCCAACATCAATGACGACGTGGAACGGCTTCGCCATGCGGCCACGGCGAACCTGCTGACGCGTCGTGATTGCGTGGTCGTGGCAACGGTTTCCTGTATTTACGGCCTTGGTACGCCGGAAGAATATGCCGGGCGTATGCTGTTTCTCGAGGAAGGCCAGCAGATCGACCGTGATGACTTGCTGCGTACTTTCGTCGCCATGCAGTACAAGCGCAACGATATCGCCTTCACCAGAGGTACTTTCCGTGTGCGCGGCGATACCGTCGAAATCATTCCCGTATATGAGGAACTGGCCATCCGTATTGAATTCTTCGGTGATGAAATCGACCGTATTTCAACCCTGCATCCACTTACCGGAGATGTGATCGGGCGTCAATCGCAAGTCCATATTTTCCCCGCATCGCACTATGTGGCAGGGCCGCAACGTATGGAGCGAGCGTTGTCTACCATTCAGCAGGAACTTGATCAACGTACCGCCGAATTGCGCAAACAAGGCAAGGAACTTGAGGCGCAACGTCTTACCATGCGTACCACATACGATTTGGAGATGCTTTCCCAGGTCGGCGTATGTTCCGGAGTGGAAAACTACTCAAGACATTTCGATGGCCGTGAGCCGGGCACGCCGCCGCATACGTTATTGGATTTCTTCCCTGACGATTTCCTACTCGTCATTGACGAATCGCATGTTACCGTGCCGCAGATCGGCGCCATGTACGAAGGCGATGCCAGTCGCAAACGCACGTTGGTCGAACATGGCTTCCGTCTGCCTTCGGCGATGGACAACCGACCGCTCAAATGGCCGGAATTCCTTGAGCGCGTCGGCCAGACGGTCTACCTTTCCGCCACTCCTGGCGATTATGAGCTTGGCTTGAGTGACGGTGTGGTCGAACAGATTATTCGACCGACAGGATTGGTCGATCCGCAAATCGATGTGCGCCCGGTTGACGGGCAGATCGATGATCTGCTTGCGGAGATCAAGGACCGTGTGAATAGAAACGAGCGTGCGCTCGTCACCACGCTCACTAAGAAGATGGCTGAGGATCTGACGGATTATCTTCTGGAGCGTGGCATCAAAGTCGAATACCTGCACTCCGATGTGGACACCCTGCGACGTGTCGAATTGCTGCGCGAACTGCGCGAAGGCAAAATCGACGTCATCGTCGGCATCAACCTATTGCGTGAGGGTCTTGATTTGCCGGAAGTATCGTTGGTTGCGATCCTTGACGCGGACAAGGAAGGTTTCCTGCGTTCCTATCGTTCCCTCATCCAGACGATTGGTCGTGCCGCGAGAAATGTGTCCGGAACCGTCATCATGTATGCCGATGACATTACCGATGCCATGCATAAAGCCATTGATGAAACCAATCGTCGCCGCGACATCCAAATCGCATATAACAAAGAGCATGGCATCGATCCGAAGCCGTTAATCAAGAAAATCAGCGACGTCAACGACATGCTCGCCAAGGAAGATGTCGATACGCAGACGTTGCTCGGTACCGGCTACCGTAATGAAGGCAAAGCCGGCAACTCGCATCTTGGCGTGCCTGCTACCAGCAAGGAGGAATCTGACAGACGGCATGAGGAGATTCTCAAGGCCGGATTGCCCGCGCAGGATCTAGCTGATCTCATTCGACAACTGTCCGAGCAGATGCATGCCGCCGCCGAACAGCTGCAATTCGAGCTTGCAGCTCGTTTGCGTGACGAGATCCGTGACCTGAAAAAGGAACTTCGGCAGATGACGGAGGCGAGCAAATAGTTCTCGACCGGTCATGCGGCATCCGTACCATAGTGGATTATGGCTGAAACACCACTTGTTTTTGAAATCGCCACGTTCGCGGTGCTTGCCGTCTTCTTCGTGGTTGACTTGTTTATCATCGGACGTAAGCCCCATGTGCCCTCCACCAAGGAATGCGTGCAGCATATCGCGTTCTTTGTAGTCATGGCGTTGATCTTCGGCGGACTTATGTGGTTCTTCGCGGGATTGAAGCCGGCCATCGAATTTTATTCGGGCTGGCTTACGGAATATTCGCTGAGTATTGACAATCTATTCGTCTTCGTCATCATTATGTCGAATTTTGCGGTGCCAAAACAGCTGCAGAAATTCGTGCTGTCCATCGGCATCACGATCGCATTGGTGTTGCGCGGCGTGTTCATCCTCATCGGCGCGGCCATTATCTCCCGCTTCACCTGGGTGTTCTTCCTGTTCGGCGCATTTCTTATCGTCACCGCCATCAAGTTGGTCACTGGGGGAGACGAAGATGAGGAATATCATGAGAATGGCTTGATTCGTGCATTGCGCAAGGTGATCAAGATCACCGATGAGTATGACGGAGAAAAGTTGCGTACCGTCAAAAACGGTGCCAAGTATTGGACTCCGATGCTGATCGTCTTTCTGACCATCGGCACCACCGATGTGATGTTTGCCTTTGACTCCATTCCTGCGATTTTCGGTTTGACGAAGGATCCGTTCATTGTGTTCACGTCCAATGTGTTCGCATTGCTCGGCTTGCAGCAGCTGTACTTCCTGCTTGGCGAGCTGCTCGACAAGCTGGTGTATCTGCCTCTTGGACTTTCCGTGGTGCTGGGCTTCATTGGAGTCAAGCTCATTATGGAGGCATTGCACGGCAATTCGTTGCCGTTCATCAACGGCGGTCAACCGATCGCTTGGGTGCCTGAAGTGCCTACATGGCTGTCTTTGGCGGTGATCGTTGTGGCGATTGGTGGTGCCGCATTGGCCAGCGTACTGAAGATGCGTGCCATCGAAGCAAAGGAAAAGTGACGATTTGAGAAACCGCATGGAAACATGCGGTTTCTTTTTATCAAAAAAATGTGAGCGCTCACAACACGCCTCGTTTCAGGGTGGAAGTGAGCGCTTTTTGCTAGTAGACTGGTCGGTTGGAAACAGGGTCGTCAGATCCAAAATCAATATCAACAAGAATAGGCAGGCATTCATGCGTAAAGCCAAGATCGTAGATACCATCGGTCCAGCTACCGAGTCCCTGGAAGGCATCACCAGCCTTGTCGAAGCAGGTATGGACGTTGCTCGTCTGAACCGCTCCCACGGCACTCCGGAAGACCACCTCAAGGTCTACAACAACCTCCGCGCCGCTGCCAAGGCCACCGGCCGCAACGTCGCAGCCCTGGTTGATCTGCAGGGTCCGAAGATCCGTTGCGGTTGGTTCAAGAAGAACGCCGACGGTGAAGACAAGGTCCAGCTGACCGAAGGCCAGGAGTTCGTCATCACCACCGACGACATCGAGGGCGACGAGCATATCACTTCCACCACGTTCAAGGGCCTGCCGGGCGATTGCCATGCTGGCGATCCGATTCTCATCGATGACGGCAAGGTTCGTCTTGAGGTCACCAAGGTCGAAGGCAACAACGTGTGCACCAAGGTCGTCGTTGCCGGGCCGGTTTCCAGCCACAAGGGCATCAACCTGCCGGGCGTTGCGGTGTCCCTGCCGGCTCTGACCGAGAAGGATGAAGCCGATCTGCGTTGGGCTATCCGCACCGGCGCCGACATCATCGCCATGTCCTTCGTGCGTTTCGCCACCGACATTGACCGCGCCCACGAGATCATGGACGAGGAAGGCCGTCGCATCCCGGTCGTCGCAAAGATCGAGAAGCCGCAGGCTCTTGAGAACCTTGAAGAGATCGTCAAGGCCTTCGACGGTATCATGGTTGCTCGTGGCGACATGGCCGTTGAGTGCCCGCTCGAAGAGGTGCCGCTGGCTACCAAGCGCTGCATCGAGCTCGCTCGCCAGTACGCCAAGCCGGTCATCGTGGCTACCGAAGTGCTCGGCTCCATGGTCAACTCCCCGGTCCCGACCCGTGCAGAGGCATCTGACTGCGCCAACGCCATCCTTGACGGCGCCGACGCCACTATGACCTCCAACGAGACCGCCGTCGGCAAGTACCCGGCAGTCACCGTGAGCACCATGAGCCGTATCTCCTCCTTCGCCACCGAGCACGGTTTCGACCGTATCCCGGAGCTGAAGAACCTGGATATGTCTTCCACCGGCGCTGTGTCTTCCGCAGCTGTGGATCTGGCTGACAAGCTGAACGCCAAGGCTATCGTTGCCTACACCCAGACCGGTTCCACCGTGCATCGCGTGTCCCGCGAACGCCCGGCCACCCCGATCTACGGCATCACCAACAACGAGCACACCTATCACTGGCTGGCTCTGTCTTGGGGTACCGAGTCCTTCCTGCTCGATGAGGATTACCACGACAAGTCCCGCAAGGACCTGATGATCTTCACCGATAAGATCCTGAAGGATGCCGGCAAGGTCACCGATGGCGACAAGATCGTTGTGCTGAGTTCCGCCCAGGGCGAGCACCAGCCGGGTCGCACCGATTCCATCTACGTCCACACCGTCGGTGCTTGCGACTGAGATGCGTTTCGGTCAGTGGCTGACTGATTAGCGAATAGGAGGGCTTCCGTCCATTTGGATGGAAGCCCTCCTATTGTTTTCGGATGATGTTGATTTTGTGGTCGATTTATAGATCGCGATAGGTTGTGATTAAGCTGCCGCGCATGGTGCGAAACGCCGACCACTCAAGGACTTTGCGAAATCATTTTTCTGTGTTAACATGGTCAAGTTGTGCGAAAGCCCCTGTATCCCAATTGGTAGAGGAGACAGCCTCAAAATCTGTACAGTGTGGGTTCGAGTCCCACCGGGGGCACCGGATTGATGAACAGCCGTGGTTGGAAATTTCCAGCCGCGGCTTTCTCTTTGAAAACCCATCTGGCGCATGCGCCGTTACGTGGTGGCTCAGTGCCTTCCATCCACCAGGCGATACGGGTTACAGGGACTAAACGTGGTGTTTTAGATTTTTTGAATAGGATATTTTCACGGTTGACGGTGCTGTCATGGCTTGATGATTCCGGCATCTTCCTCGTGGCGTATGAATGTAAGCGAGTGAATGGAAACCGGAAAAGCAAGAGAGTGGCGCAGTTTAAAAACAACGAATAGTGTAACGTCATTCCTTCGAATCTCGAACCGGGGCGTGATGTGGTTTTGTCTCCGGAGGGGACGGCGACTATGAGGAAAGGCGAGACGAAACCGCCGAAATCATTCACCGAAGCGACACTGCTCTCAGCGATGGAACATGCCTCGCGTTTCGTTGACGACAAGGATCTTAAGGAAGCGTTGGACGACGACGAATCGCATTCAGGCGGTATCGGCACGCCTGCCACCCGTGCCGAAGTAATTGAGAAACTTATCCAGTCCGAATACGTGAAACTCAAGGGCAAACAGTTGCGTTCCATCTTGACGGGACGGAACCTGATTACGGTTGTATCCCCGGAGCTCAGGAACGTGGAGTACACGGCAAGGATGGAACAAAAACTATCGCAGGTCGAACGTGGCGAACGGTCTACGTTAGAAGTCATGAACCTGTTCAGGAAAGAAGTTGCAGGGATTCCCAGGCAAGTGGGGGAGATCGTCAGACTGAACGGGGACGCCATTCGGCCACGACAACAGAATCCGGAGACAGAATCATATGGACTATGGCCAAAATGCGGCCAACCGGTCATCCGAAAAGGCAAATTCTGGCAATGCTCGACCAACAAACGAGAAAAACAATCCGACGGCACATGGCAGACAGTCAGCGGATGCGGCTGGAAACTCTACCAAACCATCTGCAGTAAAAACCTCACCGATCCGATGGTGCGAACTCTGCTCGAAAAGTACCAGATCCACGTCAACGGTTCCACCTCACAAGCCGGTAAAAAGTTCTCCGCAAGCCTGATTCTAAATCCGGACAACACGGTCAAATTTGATTTCAGTCAGCGAAGATATTTGCGAAGATAAATACCGGATGGTGAGGCGGGGAAGAAAGTTTACCTCCGCACCTCACCATCCGTTTGGTATCTAGTTCTGAATGGTCTATTCTAAACCGATTGAATCAAATGGTTTAATTTTCTTCGTCCTCGTCTTCGCTGCCCTCGTGGAGTTCTGCCTTACCTCCAAGCGAGGCTAGCAGTGCAAGTGCGAGTACTGAGAGGAGTCCCGTCAGTAAGGCTAAAAGTTTATATTTGAACTTTTTTGTTTCGGTGTCTTTGTTTCCTTTGAGTTGAACTATCGCTATCATCTTATCGATGATTTTTTCTTTCTGTTCGAATGATATGTCGCTCTGTTCAGCGAGGCTTGCCAGCAGTGCAAGAATTACGTCGCAGGATTCATTAAATGATTTAACATTACCCTGATCCTCTTTCAGCACTTCCAGCATGGTTTCTTGGAAGCAAGACATAACATCTCTTGTGGTGGCGGCGAATTCAGGGAATTGCAACAATGCAGTTTTTGCGACTTGCGGATCCATGTTTGGCAATTCCGACGCGAATTTCATCACTTTGTCTTTTGACATATGTCGGAAATCGGGGATATCCAGAATCTCCAGCACCTCTTGCTCAGTCAATTGTTTTCCGGCCATAAAAACTTCTCATAGTGCGCTGACAAACTTTGGAAACTATCTGGCATGCTGATACTGCGACAGTGGGGGTGAAGCTACCTCTTTCGCTTCTGACGAGCTTCCGTGTCGTTTTGTGGAAGATCGTCATCGTCGAATTCTCCCATATAAGTCACATCGTGATATTGCTCTCCATCGTATTCGTAACCAGTATATGGGTAGCCTCGTTGTGTGGTTCCCTGATATGGTTTGAACTCGGCTTCTGCCTCTTCCTTGGAGTAGAAGTCAGAGTCGAACCAGACTCCCTCTTGCTCTTCGTCCCAGCCGATTTTTGTGGCTTTGAAAACGTGTCTCATTTCATATTCCTTTCAGTTGTTGTAGCTGCGGAAGTCTTCTTCAGAGTCACAGATGGAATCTGAAGAGATACTGTTCTTATGGCCGCATTCAGTGCATTTCCATACGTAGTGATGGTCATCAAAACCCGACTAGCTGTTCAGCTGTGCATTGTAGCGATCACAATACCAGTCGATGCCCGGAAATCTATCGTTCATGGAACTATCCATCCTTTCCTCAGACCGTTCGCGGAACTGTATCCGTCGTTGGATCCAGCTTCGTTGCTTAAGCGTTCCGTACTGTCAAGTATGGCAGAGACGGTGTGAAAGCATTGAAAATACATTCGACATTGCGGTGTCAGGCGAATTTCGATCCTCGCTTTCGTCCAATCTTTTGTGTCATTATGCCGCAGCTGTTATAGCGTTTTTTACGGTGCCAACTGAATTTGTGAGATGGCTTTTGAACTTAATTGTGCAGTATGAAGGCATGTTGCTGGCTGAATTTCTTCAGCTGGTTTGGCGTGATGAGCGCGTGATTCGCGTCGATGATCTTGTAATCGGATTCGTTCCACCAGGCTGCGGTCTTTCCGGCGGTCCCGGATTGGACGGCTAAACCAGAAATGGTTGTCGGAGCATTGTGCGCGATGGTCGGGTCGAACAGTCCTGTGACGACGGTCCGGCCCAGTTCCGTCTGGTGCGTGTTCGTGCCGGCACAGCGGTACAGTCTGTTTTTGAGGATGATGTCTCCTGATTGGGAAAGCAGCCTGAAAACCTCGTCTATCTTCGGGTCGTCTAATTTGCTATCTAGCTTCTTGTAATAGGTCGCCAGATCGCCAATCCAGGTGCGGCATCGTTCCAGAACGTGTTTCGGTGTGGTGCCGTTCTTAAAGAATCCAGCGAAACGCTCATTAAATCGGCCGGCGAGACCATCGTGCGTGAGGTCGAAACCGCCAAAAGGGAAAAAGGAGAAGCAGCCCATCGAGGGCATCATCCGCGACCACCTGCGTGGCTTCTCCCGTACGATTCCATCGTTCCTCATGGCCTACGGCGACGAGAACACCAAACTGGAGAATTTCGACCGGATCATTCCGGAAAACGTGTTCCAGGAAGTAACTAGCATCACGACGGACCAGTTCAGGTTCCTGCGTGACGGCGGCGACTATGTGGACGAGGAAACCGGTGGGACCGAGCAATTCGACGGACACCTGTTCGACCCGGTCGTGTTCGACGACTCCGTGAAGGAGTGCATCCAATTGCGGCACAGACTCGCCAACTACTTCGACGAGAACCTACGGGAGGACATCTTCGACTACGTGCCGCCGCAGAAGACCAACCAGATCTTCACCCCGCGTCGCGTGGTCGTGCAGATGGTGGACATGCTCGAACAGGAGAACCCAGTCTGCTTCGACGATCCGACCCACACGTTCGCAGACCTGTACATGAAGTCCGGCCTGTACATCACTGAGATTATCAAACGGCTCTACCGCAACGAAGGCATGCGCGATGCGTATCCGGACGACCGCGAACGCCTCGAACACCAAGTGTACGGCATCGCGCCCACCGAGATCATCTACCAGATCGTGACCCACTACATCCTCGGATGCGACGATGAGGTCGGCAACGGCTGCAAGACGCATTTCGTCAAGGCCAACTTGGCCGAACTCGCCAAGAACGGCAAGCTCTCCGAATACGTCGAACAGGTCTTCGGCGACAGTCTAAACGACTGAAACCGCTGGTCGCTCAGTGTTTTACAGCCAAGGTCTGCTGCAGCGTATGCGAATCGTGTGGAGACACGACGACCGCGCAATCGCGATTGTTGACCGCTTCCACGCAGACGAAGCCGCGCCATTCGCCCTCATCCAAATCGCCGATGGCGTTTCCGGCTTGTTCTCCCGGATTCCATACCACGGTCTGCGCCGCACCCTGCTTGGCGACAATGATGGTGCGCTGCAACACGGGGTCGCGCAGCTCAAGCGTATCCGCCGAATAGTAGATGCGGTCAACCATGCCTTGGAAGGTCACTGGTTCATCACCTTGGCTGCAACGGGGATCGCCGTCCAATACGGTATCGAGATAATCGGTGCCTTCCAGCCCGCACACCTGCGACTGTTCGGCGTCTCCAACCTGCAGATACGTATGCAGTGCCTCTTCGTAAGACAATGGCTCGTCTCCATCGTTATATACGGTAAGCGACATCGTCAACTCACAGCCGACTTCAATGGTGTAAACGGCATGAAATTGAGGATTCGGTCCAGAAACAAACTGGGAAAGTATATCTGCGTTGATCTCGCTGGAATCCAATGTATAGCGCAACAAGGCATCGGAAGAACCTTCCTTGTCATAATGCCAGAAGCTATTGCGGGCAAAACCATGCTTGGGCTTCTTCGAAGCCACATGCCCGCCTTCGAAACCGGAATTGAACCAAGGGAAAATAATCGGAACACCGCCGCGGATGGCAGTTCCTTCCTTAAGATGAATCGCCTTTGGCCGCCAAACCACAGTCTGTTCGCCGGCAGGTGCCCAGGAAAGCACATGCGCACCGTAATCGCTGACTGATGCCGTTGCGTCTTCGTTGACAATATCTCTGATAGTGAAAGTGCTACTCATACGACCAGTATAAACAAGACAACGTTGAAGCGGGATTGTGGAAAGAAGGACTTTGCAGGATTGCGGAATTTCTTGGATTTTTCGGCTTTGCACGTGAAGGAAAAAGAGGATTGCGGCAACACGCGCTTGTAGGCTTCTGCTAGTATCATCCATGAAAGTACAAGGAAGATAGCCGGTTCGTTCCAACTTGCGTGGTGGAAGGTGAATCAAGGCTGTGAAAAGCTGAAGATTTCCAGAATCCGAACGATTGCAAGTAACGGCATCGAATCAGTCCAGGACCAGGTTGGGGTTTGTGAGACCGGCTTTGGGTGTGACAGTGGAAAGAGACCGACATGTCTGCAGAAAAGACCACGGAACCGGACGAAGTGCTCACCGACGATGAACTTCAGGCTGCCGCAGCGCCTGAGCAGTCCATCGAGGAAGATGACAAACCTCGCAAGCGTACCGTCGTCGTGGCCGAAGACGAATCCGTGAACCGTATGGATTTGGTTGCCATGCTGGAAGATAGTGGCTACGAGGTTGTGGGCGAAGCCGCTAACGGTGAGGAAGCAGTCGAATTGACCCGCAAGTTCCGTCCAAGCGTGGTATGCATGGACGTCAAGATGCCTCGTATGGATGGCATCGAAGCGGCGGGCATCATCTGTGATGAGAATATCGCTCCGGTCGTTATGCTTACGGCATTCTCCCAGTCCGATCTGGTCAAGAAGGCCACGGGTGCAGGTGCCATGGCATACGTCACCAAGCCGTATGAGGAATCCAAGCTGCTTCCGGCTCTGGAAGTGGCCATGGGCCGTTTCGCCGAAATCAACGATCTGCTCGACAATGTGGAGCGCAGCGAATCCAAGCTGCACGAAACCGAAGAGCAGCTGAAGAAGGCGGAAGAGCAGCTGAAGAAGGCTGAGGAAACCCTCGAGGAACGTAAGCTTGTCGACCGTGCCAAGGGCCTGCTGATGGATAAGGCTGACTTCTCCGAGCAGGGCGCGTTCCGTTGGATTCAGAAGACCTCCATGGACCAGCGCATCCCGAAGAAGCGTCTGGCTATGGCCATCATCGCCAAGTACGGTGATCAGAAGTCGGAAGCAGAGGATGAGCGCTAACACAGCAACTGTGGAAGGCACTACGCGCGGGACGCTATTGGTCGTTGACGGCCATTCCTTGGCGTTCCGCGCTTTTTTTGCCTTGCCCGTAGAGAATTTCAGTACATCCGCAGGTCAGGCGACCAACGCCGTCTGGGGCTTCGCCACCATGCTGTCGCAGGTGATCGACGCGGAACATCCGGATCATCTTGCCGTCGCTTTCGATGTCAAAGGCGGTACCTTCCGCAATACGATGCTGCCGCAGTACAAAGGCACGCGAGATGCGGCTCCAGAAGATCTATTGACCCAGCTGCCGTTGATTCAACGGATGCTGACGGCCCTTGGCGTCACATTCATCGAAAAACCTGGATACGAGGGCGATGATGTGATCGGCACGTTGGCAAGCATGGGAGACAAAGCAGGCTATCGCACGCTGGTGCTATCCGGCGATCGTGACGCGTTCCAGCTCATCAACGACAACATCACAGTGTTGTATCCGGGGCATCATTTCAAAGATTTGAAGCACATGACTCCCGACGCGGTGGTGGAGAAATACCACGTCACGCCGGAGCAATATCCGGATCTTGCCGCGCTTCGTGGCGAAACCGCCGACAACATCCCCGGCGTTCCCGGCGTGGGCGATGGATTCGCGGCCAAATGGATCAACCTGTATGGCGGACTTGACCAGATTATCGAGCATGCCGACGAAATCGGCGGCAAAAAAGGCGAGGCGTTGCGGGCCAATATCGATCAGGTCAAACTGAATCGTTCCGTGAATGCCTTGGTGCGTGACCTTGACCTTGGCGTGTCCATCGAGGATTTGACTTTCGGTCAGGTGGACGCCAACCAGCTCAACCAACTGTTCACCAGACTTGAATTCGGCATACGCACCAAAAACCGTGTGCTGAGAACATTCAATGCGGGGAAGCCCACCAACGATCCCGTGCAGCAAGACGAGTCCGGCAAGCTCGAAATACCTCAGTATGAAACGGTTGACTCGCCGGAAGCATTGGAAGCATGGGTACGAGACAATCTGCCGATGCCGAACGGGCATCTGCATGACGAACGTGAAATCGCGCCGAAGACGACTCCCTCCGGCTTCGCCATTGATCATACGAAGCAGTGTGCGCAGTCCGTGGCGCATTCGTGGGTGTTGCAGGTGGAAGGCGAAAGCAAGCCGGGGAACGCGGCCTATGCGTCGCTGATGATCGCTGCACATGATAAAGCGATTCGTACCAATCGTGTTGACCGTGACATGGCGTCCCAGCTGCAAACGGTACTTGACGAACACCACCAATCCATGGTGGTGCATGGGTATAAGGAACAATCCCACCTGCTGGAAAGCGTCGGTGTGGCGTTGCCGAAGCCGCTGTTCGACACCAAGCTTGCCGGGTATCTGGTCCATCCCGATTTCCATGCCGACACGCTGGAACAGGCGGCGGCGCATTTCCTTGACCTGCATATCGAGGAACAGTCCGAGGGCGCGACGCAAGGCACGCTTGATTTCGACGAGCCGGACGATAGTGCGCAGCGGAATGACAACCAGCTTCCGCGCCATACTGCGATTGTTGGTTTGCTGGCGCGTAAACTGGCGGATTCATTGGATCAGCGTGAGCAGTTCTCATTGCTTGAATCTGTGGAGATTCCAGTATCCCGTGTGCTGTATGGCATGGAGCATGCCGGTGCGCAAGTCGATATGAACAGGCTGATGAGCATGCGTGAACAGCTTGCCGCCGACGCGAATTACGCGCAGGAAACGGCATGGCAGTATGCGGGCGAGCGCGTGAATCTGCAAAGTCCTAAGCAGTTGCAGAAGATTCTGTTTGAGGATATGGGTTTGAAGCCTACGAAGAAGACTAAGACTGGTTCGTATACTACGAATGCGGCTGCTTTGCAGGTGTTGCGTGATCGTTCGTATGGTAATGATAGGGCTTGTCAGTTTCTTGATGCGTTGTTGTTGCATCGTGAGAAGAATAAGCTTAAGCAGATTGTGCAGACGTTGATTGATGCGACGAACAGGTCTGATGGTCGTATTCATACGACGTTTGAGCAGACTGTGGCTGCGACTGGTCGGTTGAGTTCGGTTGATCCGAATTTGCAGAATATTCCGAATCGTGATCCTGCTGGTCGTGAGATTCGTTCGGCTTTTGTGCCCGGTGAGGGTTTTGAGTCGTTGTTGAGTTCGGATTATTCTCAGGTTGAGTTGCGTATTATGGCTGATCTTTCTGGTGATGAGGCGTTGATTGAGGCGTTCCGTTCCGGTAGGGATTTTCATAAGTATGTGGCGAGTTTGGTGTATGGCGTTCCTGTGGATGAGATTACGTCTGATCAGCGCAGTCATGTTAAGGCGATGAGCTATGGCTTGGCATATGGGCTGAGCACGTATGGGCTTTCGCAGCAGCTTGGCATTAAGCCGGGTGAGGCCGAGTCATTGAAGCGGCAGTATTTTGCGACGTTCGGCAAGGTCCATGAGTATTTGGAGTCGTTGGTTTCTTCGGCTCGTGAAAAGGGATATACGGAGACGATTTATGGTCGTCGTAGGTATTTTCCGGGCTTGAAGTCGCCGAATCGTGCGGTGCGTGATGCTGCGGAGCGTGCCGCGTTGAATGCGCCTATTCAGGGTTCTGCTGCGGACATTATGAAGATTGCCATGATTCGGGCTGATGATGCGTTGCGTGAGGCTGGTCTTGCCAGTCGGATTATTTTGCAGATTCATGATGAACTTGTGGTGGAGGTTGCGCCGGGCGAGGCGGAGCGTGTCACTGCGTTGGTGAAGGATGCCATGGAGCATGCGGTCGATATGGCGGTTCCGTTGGATGTTTCCACGGGTATTGGTTCGGATTGGCAGCTTGCCGCGCACTGATACGGTACTGGGTTTCGTGTGTGTTGCGGATGTGCGTGGTCGAGCAATGGCATAAGGAGGAATGATGGCAACGCTGAAGCAGGTTGTGGATGTGCTGGAAACGTTGTATCCGCTTCGCTATGCGGAGCAGTGGGATGAGCCTGGTCTTATCGTGGGTGATTTGCGTCGGCCTGTGCGCGGTATCGCTTTTGCGGCTGATCCCTCTATGGCGGTGGTTGATCAGGCGATTGCCGGTGGTGTTGATTTGCTGGTTTGCCATCATCCGTTGTTCTTCCGTTCCGTTCATGCGGTGTCGGGATTGGGTTTCCGTGGTGAGATTGTGCGTAAGCTCAATCTTGCCGGATGTGCGTTGTGGGTGGGGCATACGAATGCCGATGCGGCGTATCGTGGCGTCGGCATGGCTGCGGCTGACATGTTTGGTTTGGTGGATCAGCGTCCGCTGGTGCCCATCGATGATCCGGATGCCGAGCATCCGGTCGGTTTGGGGCGTGTGGGGCGTCTTGCCGAACCTGTGGCGTTGCGTGATTTCGCCAGTCGAGTAGCTGGCGCGCTGCCGTACACCGAGCTTGGCGTGCAGGTTTGCGGCGATCTGGACGTTCCGGTCAGCACGGTGGCGGTGCTTCCGGGTTCCGGTGATTCCTTGTTCGATGAGGTGCGTGCGGCTGGTGCCGACGTGTATGTGACCAGTGATCTGCGGCATCATCCGGTGACGGACGCCATAGAGCAGGCCCGCTATGAGGCTTCCATGCGTGCTTCCGGCGTTGCCATGGGCCATGGTGACGGGCGTGTGCGTCCGGCGTTCGTCAACACTCCGCACAGCGCCATCGAATCCATGTGGTTCCAGTATGCGATGGAAGACGTTCCCCATGCGGTTGCGGAAGCGACCGGCGACATTCCCGACGTGTGTTGGATTTCCATGAATACCGATCCATGGAGTATGGTTATCCCTTCAAGCGGACAGGAACGATGACGCGTCATGAGTAATGAAGCGGCAGACGAAACCCAAGTTGATGCATTGCTAGACAAGTCCAGTGACGGAGTGGACATGTCCGGCACGGTAACGGTGCTTGACAGCGAGCACGTGTACCGAGGCGCTATCTTCGGTGTCGACGACATGCGGATCGCATTGCCGATGCGTGGTGGCGGGCAAACGGTGATTCGCCGGCAGGTGATGCGCCACGCGCCTTGCGTGGTCATGCTAGTGCATGATTGCGCGAACGACCGGTACCTGATCGAACGCGAATATCGTATCGGTTGCAACGCCTTCGCCTATGGTCTGCCGGCCGGACTCATCGACGGGGGAGAGGACGTTGAAGAGGCCGCGCTGCGGGAGCTTCGTGAGGAAACCGGTGTGGAGCCCGCCGGGCGTGACGGTGTCGAATTCGACCATGTGGGGCAGTTTTACTCGTCCGAAGGCATGACCGACGAGCTTGCCAACATCATGGTGCTTCACCTGCATGCATGGCATCCCGTCGAACGTCATTTCGACGGCGATGAGCACGTCGAATCGGCGTGGGTCTCCTGGCAGCGGCTGCGCGGCACCCGTATTACGGCCTCCAATTCCATGATCGCTATTCTTCACGAGCAAATTCGACGAAACCGGCAAAATACAGGCAAGAGTTCTTTCGAATCGTAAAAATAATCGCCGAACAACACGAAATTGCGATTTGGGGGCTGAAACGTGAGATACTTGAATCATGCAAATCAGACCCGGATCGATGTATCCACTCGGCGCAAGCTATGACGGCGCCGGCGTGAATTTTGCCCTCTTTTCCCAAGTGGCACAAAAAGTCGAGCTTTGCCTTTTCGATGAGGAAGACAACGAAACTCGAATCGAAATGACCGAGCAGAACTCTTATGTCTGGCACAACTATCTGCCCGGAATCCAACCGGGGCAACGTTACGGCTATCGCGTGTACGGTCCATACGACCCGACGCAAGGCCTGCGCTGCAACCCGAACAAATTGCTGCTTGACCCCTACGCTAAAGCCATCGAAGGCAACATCGACGGCGATGAGAGCCTCTACTCGTACTGGTTCAGAAGCCCCGATGACGTTACCAGCATGAACACGCTCGACTCGGCCGCCCATACCATGAAAGCGGCCGTGGTGAACCCCTATTTCGACTGGGGCAACGACCAGCATCCGAACATCTCATATCACGATTCCGTGATTTACGAAGCCCACGTACGCGGCATGACCAACCTCAACATGGACGTGCCGCCGGACATTCGCGGAACCTATGCGGGTCTGGCGTACCCCTCGGTAATCGAATACCTGAAGAAGCTGGGCGTCACGGCCATCGAGCTCATGCCCATCCACCAGTTCGTCAATGACAGCTTCCTTCAGGAAAAAGGCCTGAGCAACTACTGGGGATACAACACCATCGGCTTCTTCGCCCCGCACAACGCGTATTCCAGCTCCGGACAGCGCGGCGAACAGGTCAACGAATTCAAATCCATGGTCAAGGCATACCATCATGCCGGCATGGAAGTCATCCTCGACGTGGTGTACAACCACACCGCCGAAGGCAACAACCGTGGACCGACCCTCAGCTTCAAGGGCATCGACAACGGCGCCTACTACCGTCTGGTCGACAACGACCGCAGACACTACTTCGACACCACAGGCACCGGCAACTCGCTGCTGATGCGCTCGCCGCACGCCCTGCAGCTCATCACCGACAGCCTGCGCTACTGGGTCACCGAAATGCACGTCGACGGATTCCGATTCGATCTTGCCGCCACATTGGCCCGTCAGTTCCAGGAAGTCGACAAACTGTCGGCCTTCTTCGACATCGTCGAACAGGATCCGGTGATCTCCCGCGTCAAGCTGATCGCGGAACCGTGGGATCTCGGCTCTGGCGGCTATCAGGTGGGCGGCTTCCCGTCCAGCTGGTCCGAATGGAACGGCCGCTACCGCGATTGCGTGCGCGACTTCTGGCGCTCGCAGCCGTCCACGTTGCCGGAATTCGCCAGCCGATTCATGGGCAGTTCCGACCTGTATCAGGTCAATGGCCGCCGACCGGTCGCATCCGTGAACTTCATCACCGCGCACGACGGCTTCACCATGAACGATCTGGTGAGCTACAACGAGAAGCATAATGAGGCCAACGGCGAGGGCAACAGGGACGGTGAAAGCAACAATCGTTCTTGGAACTGCGGTGTCGAAGGTCCTACGACCATCAAGGATGTTAACGAGCTTCGTCAACAGCAGATGCGCAACATGTTCGCCACGTTGCTGCTCAGCCAAGGCATTCCGATGATCTGCGGCGGCGACGAAGTGGCGCGCACCCAGCAGGGCAACAACAACGCCTACTGCCAGGACAATGCGATCTCCTGGACGAACTGGGATCTGGACGAGGATCAAAAGGACCTGCTCGAATTCGTATCGAAGCTGATCCATTTGAGGCTTGAGCATCCTGTGCTGCATCGCCGCCGCTTCTTCTCCGGTCGCGAGCAGGGAGACGACAGCACTGCGATTCCGCAGGTCGAATGGATGGATCATACCGGCTCCATTATGGATATGGACGACTGGTCAAACACACACGCCTTCACTGTGATGATCTATCTGAACGGTTCCGATATTCCGGAAACCGACTGGTACGGCAATCAGATGGTCGACAATGATTTCATTCTGATTTTCAACGCGCATTACGAGCCGATCATGTTCACCCTGCCCGATGAGCAATATGGCAAGAAATGGCGCTTAATTGTCGACACGCATAATCCAAAGGGGCCAGAACTCAATTATGAGGCCGGTTTTGCGATTACTGCGCAATCAAGAAGCTTCCTGCTGTTGATGAGCGACAAGAAGCCGTCCAACAAGCACTACAACTTCTGACGGCGCACTCGCGTTATGCCGTCAGAATCCAGTGGGGTGGAGTCGTCGCCAATGCGATGGCTCCACCCCACTGGTATGTATATGTTGAAATCCGGCGGTTGCCAGTCAGCCTTGCATCAGACTTGTGCGGCGAGCCTCGAAACTGTGTCGGGAACAGTTTCGCTGACTTCCGCAAGATCCTCGACGGAGCGTGGTCTCTCAGATTGCGCCAGTATCAGCTGCGTCTGCACGCGATCCGCTTCGATGGCGGCGATTTGACGCGAGAAAATGATGAACCAGCCAAGGAACATCATGCCGGCCAACGCCTCCACATTCGTCAGCGTGTTATGCCCGCTCAGCCATTGGAATCCGGCATAAGCCCCAATCGCAATCGCAAGATCGGAAACCACGTATACGACCTTTGAGAGTTGCGGGGCAAGCCAAGGCAGGGCAATCATCAGCACGCTCATCAAACATGGTAGGCCGCGGGCGAACACGTTGTGCAAAATCGGATGCGGCGTGTAACGGAACATGCCGATACCTACGAAAGCGATGCCGGCCAACGTCAACATGATTGACAGCAGCAGAATCCTCGTACGAAAATGCTTCGGCGTCTCATTGATGGCATTGGAATCCAGATACTGCAATTGCAGACGATACGTGGTGATGAGCTCGGAAACGGCGAAATAGCTGATGATCACAATGCAGATGCCCGCGAGCGTCAGCGTCGAATTGAACATACGCGCGGCGAACGTCGTACGGTCGCCCAATTGAGAGAAATTATTGTTGTACCAGTACGGATCGTCGGACGTCAATCCTGCGATACTCACGCCAGACACCACGAAAAACGGCAGTAGGGAAGCGATCGTTTTGGCATTCATAAGTTCCGCCTGCACGAAAGTGATATAGCCTACAACGCCTGCGATGGCCGCGCATAGGATCGGCAGATAGCCTTTCAGCGTGCGGATGCCCATCATGTTGTTGACGATGGACAACATCATGAACGATGTGACGAAAATGGTCGAAGCATACACCATGGAAAGCGCGAGGATCTCGAAAATACGACGGACCGGAATAGCCCAACCATGTTTGAGTGTCAGCGAACGTGATTTTCGTGCGTAACCCAAACTGAATGAAACGACTCCGCATCCTGCCACGATTCCCGCGCAGACGGTGAACAGACGCTGCGTGACACGCCAGATGGCCGGGGCGAACTGCATGTATGCGTTCATGACGAACCAGGCGATAACGGCGCATGTCACAAAGGAGATGATGCCTGACGATTCGGCCTGCTGGTGACGTCCCATGCCACTCTCCCTTCCGAAATGCTATTGTAAGCCTGTCGTTGTCCAACCATACGCTATAATGGAAACTCGTGTTCACTTGATGCGATTCCGTGAGGCGGATTCGCGGGGTGTGAACGTGAACGGGCTGTAGCGCAGTTTGGTAGCGCGTCTGCTTTGGGAGCAGAATGTCGCAGGTTCAAATCCTGTCAGCCCGACCGGAGCCCTTGGAAACATTAGGTTTTCAAGGGCTTATTTTTTCCGTCGAAAACAATCCGCATACAAATGCATACAAACGCCGCGGTACCTCCATACCCGATTCACACGAGTTCGCGCTCGCGGAGGGCTCCGATCGCGTCGGCCACGTCGTCCAATCGTTCCGGCCAGAGCGCCGTGTAGGTGTTCAATGTGATGCTGGGAGAGGAGTGGCCGAGCTGCATCTGCAGGGTCTTCACGTCCGCGCCCTGGGCGATTGCGAAGCTCGCGTATGTGTGGCGCAGACTGTGTATGGTCACGCCCGCGTCCTCCATGCCGGCCGCTTTGACGGCCTTGTTCCATATCCTTGTCCGCCACGTGTTCGTCCAGACGTTCCCGCCACGGGTGGCACGGAACAGCCAGTCGTCATCACCCATGCCATCCATCTGCGCCTTGATCTGCGGCATGAGGAACCGTGGTATCGCGATGTTGCGGGCCTTTCCGTTCTTCGGTGTGCCGAGCATGCTGCCGCCGTGCCCGTCGTCAGTCCATGTGCGGCCTATCCTGGCGCGCCGCCTGTCCACGTCCACGTCACCGACCTTGAGGGCAAGCGATTCGCCTATGCGGCATCCCGTATAGGCTTGCCATCTGACCAGCAGACCGTCCACCGGCTTCCCGATCTTCTCCGCCTCGTCCGCGAGCAACTCGACCTCGCGGACCGAGAGGAACACCATGTCATCGTCGGAGACGATCTTCGGCACGGTGACCCTGTCCACAGGATTCTCACCGATCCACCCGTTCGAGACGGCGTAGTCAAAGATGCCCTTGAGGACGACTTTCATGATATTGCGGATGCTTCTCGCGCTCAGCGGCTTCGAATCACGCCCGTCCGGCAACGCGGCCGGATAACCACCGTCCATGAGCTGGCCGACCCACTCCTGCAGCATGTCAGGGCGCAGCTCCCGCAACGTCATGCCACCCCATTTGGGCAGGATGTACAGGCGCAGCTCCCTCGCATACCGGCCTGCGGTGCCGGGTTTCAGATCAACCTTCGACGCGAGCCATTCGCCGGCCACATCATCCAGGACACGAAGCTCCTGACGAGGATCGCGGTAGCGTCCCCGCCTGATGTCGTCCTCCATGGCCGCGGCATATTCCTGCGCTTCGGCGAGCCTGGCGAACTGCTTCACCCTCTGCACACGTCTACCATCCTTGACGATGGTCCAATGACAACGCCAGCGCATCCCGACTCCATAACGGCTTTTACGCCACTTCTCAGGCACATTGGCCTTCATCGGATCGCGTGAGTTAGCCAAAGAGCGTTTGGCCGCGCGACTCGGCGGATTGCCATCATCGTCATTCTTGAGCCACAGATCATCAATGGTCACTTTCATGGCGCTTCTTCCCACATGTTCTTCACCACGGCGCTCGCGGTATTCGTAGACACAGGCGGCTTTTAAGTAGAGTCCCGACAATCATTGAGCTGTACATCGGGACTCGAACTATTTTCAAATAATGCTGTTATAGAAGGCGGCGCACCTCTTCGCGAATCTGCTCAGAGTAGGCATAGATACCGTTAAGCGTATCGATAGGCATGCGCTCGCAGTTTTTGTTTTCGTCGAAAACACCGAGATATTTCTGCTTAGTGTTGAAATAAAGACGAACAATTGGCTTACGGTTGTTATCGTCGAGGAATATTGCGCAGTATTTCTTTGCATCTCTCATCGTTACACGTTCCGGATCCACATCGCTGCATGCGATGGCTTTGATGATTCGGTAACCGGCGATTTCCTCCTCGGTGGTGACGATTCCATCGTCGTCGTTGCCGTCGGATTCGTCTCCGTCGTTTGTTTCCTCGTTTGCGTCTGGCTCGATTGTGTCGATCTTGATATCATCCGCGCCGAGTGCCGTCTTGAGTCGATCGTTGACCTGATCTGACAGATACTGCTTCAGCGCCTTCGCCACCAATGGCCTGAACTTCTCCATGACCGACGCATAGAACGCGCCTTCGTACACGTGCGAGGCGAGCAGCTTTACGAACTCGTCCGACGGCTCTTTGAACTCGTCGCCGACGGCCCTCTTGAGTGCACCTACGTATTTGAGCTCTTCAGCACTGCTGGCGATGGAATCAAGGTCGAACGCCGGCTTGGTCAGCTTCTGCAACGCCGGGATTATCGTCGGATCGATATCCAATAGATCCAGCACCAGGAACGGCTTCGAGTCCATGCGGTTCGGCTCATCAATGTCCATGTAGAAATTCCATACCTGGCCGTTGGTCAGAACACCGATGCGCGCGTTCGTCACCGCGAAATACCGGTACAGCTGGCTTGCGTTCTCCAAGCTGAGCGGTACGCCAATCTTCTTGCATTCGATAAGAATCTGCACTTGACCGTCATGCACGAGCGCGTAATCAACCTTTTCGCCTTTTTTGACCCCAACGTCGGCGGTGAATTCCGGCACGACTTCGGTTGGGTTGAACACGTCATAACCGAGCACTTGACCGATGAACGGCATGATGAACGCGTTCTTCGTGGCTTCCTCTGTTTCGATGCCCTCTTTGAGGTCGCGTACCTTTGCTGCGACCTGGTTAAGGCTCTCTTCAAATTCCATTGTTCTCCCTTCCTATCTGGTTTTAATGGAATCTTCGCTTTTGATGCGGTCGGCCCACTTATCGATGTCGATATCTTCGTGAGATGTCTCAAAATCGCTTACAACTTCTGGGTCTTTGCTGAGTTCATCCGCATCGGCGATGATCTGCGCCAGAGGTGTTCGCAACGCCGTCGAAATGCGTTGCAATTGCTCATAATCGGCAACGGTGTTCAGTTCGAGGATCCTCCGTAACGTCCCGTAGGGGACGCCTGATTTCTCAGCGAGCGACTTTACTTTCAGTTCTCTTGTCGCCATTGCCCGTTTGATCGCTATCGACAGCGCCTTTGATTCGATAGTCGGGATTTTCTTTCCTGTTGCCATGTGTTTAGATTACGTCATTTTCCCCGTTTTTTGTCTCATATGAGACACGCCGAGTTTTGCATAAGGCAAATATTTATTTATCATGTCTCATATGAAACAAATAAGTCTTAAATAAAACTTTGGAGGTTTGGTTTGAAGCAAATTGAAAATGTGACATCTCGACAAATTGGTGATGTCCTCAAGAGCACCATAAAACACGCTGGGCTCACGCAGGATGAGGTCGGAATAAAGGCAGGCATTCCACGCAACAGTCTCAACCGCAAACTCAATGGCGGGACGTTCAACTTCGACGAGCTTGCCCGCATCAGCCAAGTCACCGGACGCAAGCTCTCCGACATCATCAAAGACGCCGAAGCGCTCGCCGACGGAAGCGATCGAAGAACAGAATCAGGCGCTCGCCGATGCGCTGGAAAACGCGACAGCCAACAATGCCAACAGCAAGGAGGAGAACTGAAATGAACACGTCGTTCGATATCACCGACATCGACTGCGCGCCCAAAGAACTCGAGGACGCTCTGGGCGTGAGCGGGAGAACGCTCTTCGACCCCACGGAGCATCCGATCCATGTGGACATATGGGACGGCAAGGCATACGTGACCTTGGCTGAAATGATCGAGCTCGAAGGCGACGCACTGCGCCACTTCCTGGCTATCGTCTTTCCGGCATCGCCATCGGCAGGCCCATACGTTCCGTCGCCTGCGGGGAATCGAGCCAACTGATGATGACATTATCCGCTCGCCCAAGAACGGCGGCGACGAACTCGAACTTGCGCGACGACCCCTTTGCCATGTCGCCCAACACAACCGGTTCGCACCCATCGGCCTCCAAGCGCACGTCATACGCGTCGAACGTGTTGCGGTTCCTGATCACGAACATGACGTTGTTCGGGCTCGGACTTGGATGCTCGATGCCCCAGTCCGGAACGGACACCTTGCGTTCCAATAGATTGACCTGCCTATGCAGCGAATCCGAAGAGTCCCGCATGGCGTCCAGTTGCTCCGAGAACAGCGAGAGACGTCTTTCGAACCTTTCCGTATCGGTCCTCCCACTATTCGCGGCCCTTCTCCCTGTGATGACCCAACCGGCGACGGATACGCCGATAGTCACCGCCCATCCAGCGATGGTCACCCATAACCCATTCATCGATTCTTCTCCTAACTGTTCGGCCCGCACGTCGCAAATGCGGGATGACACCGATTTTAGGAGAGGGCCGGGCGGTTCTCCTAACGCCGCCCGGCATCACACACGCAAAGGAGGCGCGTGATGGATGACAAAGAGGTGTTCGCCGCATTGGCGGCGGCGTTGAAGCCGATGAACACAACGAAGGACATCGCGGACAACTGCGGCATCAAGGAAGGCACCCTGGCGTACTGGCGTAGCGCGGGCATCGGCCCGAAGTTCGTGAAGGTGGGACGAATCGTCATGTATCCGAAGGAGCAGATGATCGCCTATTTCGCGCAACACCTGTACCAGTGCACGGCCGAATACGAGGAAGAGGTGGGCGCGTGATGACCGACAACGACTGGCGTACCGATACCCCGTGGCCTGACCCATGGGAAGAAAAGGAGAACAAATGAACGACATCCGCAAAGCCTGCGTCGAAGCGATATTCAGTGAATTCGATGACGAGGGCGACGCCATCCGTCCGGCCTATGCCGACAGGTGGGACGACATCGAAGCAAGGCGTTCACTCGGTCACATCGTCGGATTTATCGACATCGATGTGGTCGACCTCGTTGACATCGTCATCGACACCATCAACAAGGAGCTGTAATGGAATCAATGCCTTTGGCCGTTGGTCAGGCACTGCTCGATCTCAGTGTTGCGTCTGCTGCCCAGTTCGGTGGTGTATGTGACGTGTACAGTGACGCGGCATGTTCCGATGCTGGCAAAGAAGAAGCCGTTTCTGGAGTTGATGGCGTCGATCTCGGATTGGTCTTTGATTATCTGCTTGGAGAAGAACTCGCTTTCGAGCGCGATCTCGCAGAACGGCATTGTCTTGTCGACGCGCGCCTGCGCAATGGTCTGGTCTTCAAAGCGGACGAACACATGAACGTCTCGTGCGATGTTGCCGCAATCGTTGACAAGAAAGACGGTGGAAGTTTCTCCATCGTACTCGACCCTCCACTTGTAAACCGTCTGGTCGGCGGTGACTGCCAACGCCCGTTGGCTGATCGCGTTCGCGTCTGCAGCTATCTCGTTCGCTTTGCCGGCAAGGTCGTTGGCGTGTTCGGCGATCCCCTTCGAGTCGGCGGCGATCCCGTTGGCTTCTTCCGCCGAGTCGTTGGCGTCCTTGGCGAGCTTGTTTCCAGCATGCGTTTGGAACAAGGCGACACATCCGGAGACACCGCCAACCAATCCCGTGATGGCGCCAACGACGCCGGTGACCACATTGATGTCCATTCCACTGATTCTAAAGCGGAGGCAAAACGATGAGAGCTCTTGCCCGCATCATCCTGCGACAGCTGCTGTTCGCGCTCTGGCTCGCCGCAATGTGGGTGCTGTATTGCACGCCGGCGTGCACGCACCCGATCGAACATCTCATCGCCGCGCCGTTCGCGGTGCTCATCCCGACGGCCGTCATCATGCGTCGCCTGTGCTCCACCCCCCCGCTTCATGCGATGGCTGGACGAGCAACGGCAGTGAAGGACTTGGACGGTTCCGCACACATTGCGGCATGGACGTGGTTCGTCATGCGCGGCCATGCCGGAACCGCCCGCGCGTCAAGGAAAAGACGTTAAAACCAGCCGGACGGGTCATCTTCTCTCTTCTCCTCCCGTCCGGCCTTTCGCCGGGGCCCGCGACAGGATGCGGGCGCCATGGATCGGCGTGCTGAGGTCACGTCGGCGGATGGATGCGCGGTTCGAATCCGCGCCCCGGCACGACATCAATCCAAAGGAGGCAAACGTTGCCAAGCAAAACACCAAGCAGACCGGAAGGCGAGAAGTGGTTCGAATGGCCACTCACACCCGCCAGCGTCGGCATGACAGCCGCCGAACTGATCGGCGAACTGTATGAAACCATCAGCGCGCTCAACCGCGACCGTGGCTGGAATCTCACCATGGTCGCGCCGGCGCGCTTCGGCGAGATCGTCATCGACCGCGAGGCCGGATGCCTGCGCGCGAAATGCGCGTGGAAGGCCAAGGATCCAAGCCAGCTCGGCCCGGAACCGGCCGGATACGTGAGAGGGGAATGACATGGCTATCGGGGAGACCGTCATCACCATCGTCGGCAACCTCACCGCGGATCCGGAACTGAGAACCACCGGCCAGGGCGCGCAGGTCGCCAGCTTCACCATCGCAAACACCGCGCGCGTATACAACAAGCAGACCGGCCAGTACGAGGATGGGGCGGCGCTATTCATGCGCTGCTCGGCATGGCGTGACATGGCCTCGCATTGCGCGCAGAGCCTTGCGAAGGGCATGCGCGTAATCGCACAAGGCCGCCTCCAACAGCATTCCTACCAGGCACAGGACGGCACCAACCGCACCGTCATGGAACTGCAGGTTGACGAGATCGGCCCGAGCCTGCGCTACGCCACCGCGCAGGTCAGCCGCATCGACCGACGGCCGCAAGGTCCCGTCTACGGCAATCCCGCCGCGCAGACGCCGACCGTCAACACCGGCGCAGGCGGCTGGAGCCAACAGCCGGCGCAGACACAGCAACCCGCCCAGCCGCCGGCCGATGATCCGTGGGGCGCGCCGGCGTCCGACCAGTCATCATTCGGAGGTTTCGGCAAACCCGACACGGAACCGGAATTCTAAGGAGCAGCAATGAAAGCCAGCGAACAACAGGCGCTCATCCCGCAGGAGGCCACGCCCGACACACTCATCGACCTCATCGGCAAGACCCAGCAGGTCACCAAGGCCGCGGCCGTCGTGCTCAAGGCATGCCGCACCGTCATGGACACCCACACCAAGAAGGAGCACGTGGAGAAGTGGGGCGGCATCCATGCCATCACCGAAGCCGTGTACGACTGCGCGGACCTCGCGCAGCGCATCCTCGACGCCGGCCTGGCCATGGAGAACATGTGCGCGAAGCCCGCCACGTCACGGCAGATGATCCTCATCGACGATCTGCGCCGCAGCCTCGACATGGACGACGGCGACGTGGAGGCGACCGTCGATCCGGACACCGGCGAGATCGACTGACCCACGGAAGGAGCAAGAGAGATATGTGGTTTATTGTCGACGACCAGATGGCCGACGACAGGCGCATCCGCCGCCTGCCGCTCGCTACCGTGGGCCTGTGGGTCAAGCTGTGCGTCATCCACTCCAAAGGCATCTCGATGCAGGCCAAGGACCCGGCCGCATACCCCGGCCACTTCGACAAGCTCGACCTCAAGGACGCCGGCGGCACCATGAAACAGCTCCAGCAGCTCATCGACTCCGGCCTCATGGAGGAGCACGACGGCGGATGGCGCCCCGTCTACGCCGAAGGCATCTGCAGGGAGCCGAAGACGCTGACCGAAGAGCAGCGCGAGGCGCGCCGCAAGGCCGGAAGCAAGGGAGGACGCCGCAAGGCGGCCAACCAGAAAGCCAAGCAAACGTCTGGCGACTTGCCGGAAAACAGTCAAGCAAACGGAGAGCAAAACGGTAGCGAGATGGGTAGCAAACCGTCTAGCAAGTTGCTAGAGGACAGCCAAGCAAAAACATGGCATAAAACCGATACCGATACCGATATACCCTCTCCGACCCCTCCCGCCGGCACCGCGAAGCAAACCGCCAGCGAAACGCCGGGCGCCTTCGCCGCCATCGCCGAAACCTACCCAGGCACCATCGGCGCGAAAGGCCGCAAAGCCGAACGCGAAGCGCGGGACCTCGTCGAGACGATCACCGAGAACCCGGTCCAGCTCGCCCGACTCCAATCCGCCGTCCGCCGCTACCGGCGAGCCGTCAACGACGGCCAAGTGCCACAACGGCAGGTCCCACGACTCGCCACATGGCTCCGCGACCAATGGGAAACCTGGGCACCCGAGCCGGTCACGCCAACACCACGCCACAAGCACACCTGGAACTGCGAACACGTCCACCAGCTCATGGATCCACACGAGGACGAATACGACCACACCGGAAGCCTCCGCAACGGCAACCCAAGCGAATGGTGGAAGGCATGCCAGGCGTGCGCCGAAGAACTCAACAACCAAGAAACCAGCAAGGAGAAGCAATGAGCAGCTACCAAAGCAACCAGATCAAGCTCATCAACACGAGCCTGATCGACCCACACCCCGACAATCCACGAAAAAACATCGGCGACGTGACCGACCTCGCCGCCAGCATCAAAACCAACGGCCTCCTCACGCCCCTCAGCGTCGTACCCAACGGCGAGCGCTACAGGGTCATCGCCGGTCACCGCAGGCTCGCCGCATGCAAGCAGGCCGGAATCGGAGCCGTGCCGTGTTTCGTGCTTAACTTAGGCCCGTTGCAGCAGTTGGAGGCCATGGTCACTGAGAACTGCCAGCGCGAACAGCTCACCGCGTTGGAGGAGGCCGACGCCATCCAGGGCATGCTCGATCTGGGAGCCACTACCGCCAACGTCGCCCACCGGCTCGGCCGAAGCGCCAACTACGTGCGTGACCGCGCCAAGGCCGCCAGCATCAAGACCGAGGTCAGAGCGGTCCGCGACGATTTCAGCCAGCTCACCATCGGCCAGCTCGTGGCCATAGCGCGATACGACGGCCAGCCGGACAGGCAGAAGGAGCTCGCGCAGGCGGCCGGCACCTCGAACTTCGACTACATCCTCCGCAACATCGAACGCGATGAGAACGACCGGCAATGGATCGAATCGGTCGCCGCGCTCCTCGTGGAGCCCGACAACGGCATCAACCTCATCCCCGACCCCGAAAAGCCCTACAGCGACCCGGAATGGCGCTACGCCGGCTGCATGTTCCCATCCACCGGCACCCCCGAAGAAACCATCGAGAAGATCAGCGAACTGAACCCCGCAGCCGTATCCATCCACACGGTCTCGCAGCAGGTCTACCTCTGGACCCGCATCGACAAGACCGCCGACGCCGAAAAGGAAGCCCGACGAGCCGCCGAACAGGCCGAACGCGACGCCCGACAGCACGCGCTCGAGGAATACGCCGCCGCATCAGCAGACAAGCGCATGGCATGGCTCCACGGCCATCTCCACGGCGTCAAACGCGACAAGCTCGTCGAAACCACGGCCCGGCTCGGACTCCTGCAGATCATCGACCCGGACCCGCAGGGCTACACGCAGGCGCTGAGCACATGGAACGACAAATGCGGCGTCGAACAATTCGCCACCATCAGCGGCATCGAACCGGAACGGGCGCTCGCCGAACTCCGCTACCACCTCGACGAACCCGACTGGGCGGTATGGGCGGTGCAGATCCTCGCCGCACGCATCGAATGGTTCGTTGCCCCGACCGACTGGACCACCGTCAACGACACCAGCAGACGCATCCCCGGCTACTACCAGATCCTCCAAGACCTCGGCTACACGCCCACCGACGACGAAACCAGCCACCTCGACCAGCTCATCGCCGCCATCAGCGAAGCCGACTCCGACGAAAACGAAGAAGACGAGGAGGACAACCAATGACCAGGAAACAACTCGAAAGACTCGCCCAACTCCTCACCGACACCGCCCAGACCGCCAGCACAATCGAACTGCGAGCGCTCGCCGGTGGCAGGGCGGATGACGGCATTGTGGCGATGGCGGCCGGGCTGAGGGCCAATTGCACTTCGTGTTTGGTGTTGGTTGACGGTCTGATGCAGGAGGGGGTGCGTTGTGAGTGAGTTCGATGATTCGAAGCGTGCCGCTTTGGAGCGGCAGGGTTGGCATTGCCTGCGCTGTGGGACGAACATCCATGACCCGTCTCGTTGGCCTGGACGCTCCGGCCATCACCGTCAGTTGCGGCGGGCGGCGGATCCGGATGTGAGGCATAGTCCGGCCAACATCGTCGAGCTGTGCGGTTCGGGCACGACCGGCTGCCATGGGTGGGTCCATCAGCATGTGAAGGAGGCCGAACGCCTCGGGCTGATAGTCCCGTTCGGCAGGGATCCGCGCACCACCCCGGTGCGTGACTGGCAGGGGATATGGCTTCGCCTCAACCAGGATGGCACCGCGACCCGTCTGACAGCCATGGAGGTCGCCACACTCGACATCGATGGGAGGGAAACGGAATGACCATTGACAAGCCTGACATGCTGCTGTGGATGGATGTGGAGACCACGGGGCTCGACCCGGACCATGACAGGATCCTCGAGGTGGAAATGCGTTGCACCGACATGAGAGGCGTGCGGTGCGTCGGAGGTTTCCGCCGCGTCATCGGATTGGCGGAACGAAACGTCTCCATCGCCGATGAGAACTTCAAGGCGTGGCGCATGCACTGCGCCAACGGACTGCTCGAAGACGCTCTCGGCGGCGGATATACGGAAGAGACGACGGCGAACGCGCTCGAGGAATACGTCGACAGCCTCGCGCAATCGTTCACCCTCCATCCGGCAGGCAGCAACCCGCAGTTCGACCTCGACTTCATCAGCCGACTCTGCCCGAACCTCCCGCTGCACTACCACCGCATCGACATGGCCACCCTCCGCGACAGTCTCGAAGCCGCCGGCTGGGATGTGAAACCGGAAGGGGAGACGCCGATAACCAGCGCCCACCGCACCGGCACATGCCTCGACCGCGACATCCGCCAATACGCGCGCATCATCCGCCACCTCTCCGAACATCCGGTCCGATACGTCGCCACGAAAGCAGCAAGGTGATGGACATCGCAGCAGTGATCCTCCTATGCGCCGCCATCCTGATCGGCTGGATAGCCAACAGGCCATGAACCGTACCAAACCAACTATGAAAGGAACCTAGGAATGAAACAGACCATCAACCGCATCTCCAACCGCATCGGCGACTGGTCCACCACACTGTTCGCCCTCACCGCGCTGCTGCTCGTGCCGCACGCCATCATCCGGCCGATCATCGGCATCGGCCTCCACCACTGGATCCCCCTCCAATGGCTCGCCCTGCACGCCATACTCATCATCCTCACCCTATGCGTCGCGCTCGCCGCCTACATCATTGCGGACCGCACCGCCACGGAACCGCCGGAAACATACTGAAAGGAGCCATCATGGCAGACCATGAGACCATTCCGATCGGTCTGGAGACGCAGAACAAGGTGGCCGAGGCCATCTACCTGCGCTGGTATAGCAACGGGGCCCGCCATCCACGCCCATGGAACGAGATGCCCATGGAGGGCAAGGAGCCATGGAGGCGCGTGGCCAAGGACGCCCAAGGCGAAAACGAAGGCGAGGAGCCGCGGTGAGCGTCAACGTGCCGCTGCATAAATGGCGGTCGGCCGATCCGGTCATCCTGATCGGCCGCCGCTGCATCGCCCAAACCGACCAGGACGTCATCATCGACGGACGACTCGAACTCATCCGGCATCCGGACGGCACCGCCAGCCTCCGCTTCCAGGGCATCGAGAAAGACATCATCGCCCACGATCCGAACACATGTTCCAACAGCATGAGCGACGGCATCAGAAGCCTCGCCATCTACGGAAAGGAATGCAATGCACCACACAGACACCGTCAGAATCGCCACCAACCCACGCAAATGGCGCAGACCTGCACCCTGCCCGGCATGCCGCAAGTCCCGGCCGCTCATCCTGACCCTCGGCACTATCTACAACCTCCGAACCCGCAAACCGGTCAACACCATCTACGGCTGCATCTGCCCCAACTGCCGGCACAGATGCATCCTCCACGTCAACGGCAAAAACCTCAAAAAAGCCATCCGCCTCTGGAACCACCACGCCAGCCACCATCAAAGGAACGAACAATGAGAAACACCATCTGCGCCACACTTACCGCCATCACCCTCACCCTCTGCACCGCGCTCGCAGGATGCGGCAGTGCGTCCAAGACGTCGACCCCGGCCCACGCCATCGCCGCCACCGGCACCACATGCTCCGAAGAGTCCAGCGACGACATCAAGGAATGCATCGTCACACTGTCCGACACAAGGAAAGTGGACTGTGTCGTATTTGAGGGCTACAAGCAAGGCGGCCTGTCATGCGACTGGAATCACGTCAGCGGAGCCGACAAGGAACCACGATGAAAATCAGAATCTAGGACGGCGCCATATACATCGCGCCGGAAGACGACGAGGAACGGCAGGCGTGCGAAATCGCCGTCAACGCCCTGCTCAGATGGTCGGCGGAACACGACAAGGAAAAGGAACAGCAATGAGAAACAGCGACGCAGAATCGCCATCGACGTGCTCAACAAACTCATCGCCAATGAATACGAGGCGGCGAGCGCCGGACAGCGTTATGGCAATAGACCCCTTGAGGAAAGTGCATCGATTCGATACCACGCCTATCTCAATGCCAGGGACAAGATTCGAGAGGCGCTCGCCGCATGCATGCCGTAGCGCGGTCGGGATATTCATCTGCGCGAGCAACGGCATAGGTCCGGCGCAATGCGAGGACAGCCTGCGCAGGATAGAGCATTGCGTCATCTGCGGCAGGTGGTGGAAGCTATACGCCGCGTCCTCACATCTGACCATCTGGACCGAACTGCCCGAATGGGTGGTGTGGCTGCTGCGACACAAGACCTGGAAGACCATGCACAATCAAAAGAGGAAGGAAACGAAATGAGTGAGGAAACACTAGACCCGCCACTGCCGCCGATCGACGCGCGCACCGAAGCCGTAGCCGAACGTCTGTTCGGGCTCAAATGGGCGCTCCGCAAGGACTCCACCGAAATCATCCATGAGGAATGGCGGACCGCATCCGAATGGATCCGCGACGGATACCTGCGTCAAGCCATCGAAGTGCTCGCCACCGCCGACCAAGCGGAACCCGCGAGCGCCAAGGCCTCCGGCTACCAGGACCGCATGCGTGTCGAGTACCGGGAGTTGACCGTCCGCGCCGGCAGGCTCAGGGACATGCTGCAGCGGTATGCGGATGGCACGCTCGACTTCGAGCCTACCTGCCCGATCACTCTGTTGAGCAGGCAGCTTGACGTCATGGACGAATACGCGCTCATCCTCCGCAGGCGCGCCAACATCGAGCACATCAGCCTCGGCTACCAGCGCATCGACACGGCCGCCAGGGACGCCCGATGAGCGACACGTCCGACCGTATCCGCGCCGTCATCCAATGCGTCACAGGCCTGCCAGCCGACCCCACAAACGAACCAACAAAGGAGAACAAGCAATGAGCAACGACATCGACAAAAGCGTAAACCGTCTCAACGCAGCCGAAACCATCAGCCGCCAGGCCATCGCACTGCAGAAACACATCAGCGAAGCGCTCGCCGGCCTCCAAACCCTCAGCGGCAGCGAGGACATCCAGATCAGCCACGCGCTCACCATGGCCACCATCCAAGCATCCAAGGCACTCAAACAGGCGCACCTGATGCAGGACTCGGCCGACATGCTCGATCAGGCCGACCAGCGAGACGAGGAGAACAACATCAGCCGCATGCTCATCAGCAAGATTGCCCAGCAAGGCGAATAAAAAGAGAGGCCCCGCCAAGCCGGACGGAACCCCCAAGAAACCAACCACCATTCTAGCCGGAAGCGGGATCACTCATGAACAAATGCCAACAATGCGGCGAACCAGCACAAACCACCCTCTGCAAAACCTGCGCCAAACACATGCGTCGACAAATCGCCAGCCTCGCCAAAACCATCCCGGAACTCCGCGCGCTCGCCGAACGCAAGGCGCATATCGGCGAGCGCTGTGGTGGTGTTCGTGGAGGTTCGGTCGGTCTGCCGGTGAGCGTGCATTGGTTGGAGGTGTATGAGGAGGCGGCCCGTTTGATGCTCCGGTTGGCTGGTTGCGCGGACTTGAAGTGGATGCTGCTGCCGGTCGAGGGATGGCGGCCGGCGTATCGGGCGGTGTGCAGGTCGTGGTCGCGTGTGGTGTGTTCTCCGGCTGCGGGCGAGCTGGCCGATCGGCTGGATAGGATGCTCCGTCGTATCGACCGGCTATCCACGCCGTCGGACGGCAGGGTGACCGTCGTGCAGTGTCCGGATTGTTCGGCGTCGTTGGCGGTGCCGCAGGGTATGCGGGATGGCTGGTGCCCCGAATGCGGCGAGCGCCTCGATCTGGACATGCTGGTGTCCGGCCGTGTGGATGCCGCCGGACGTGCCGTCATGACGTGCTCGCCTGCGGAGGCGGCGGACTGGCTGACCGACCGGGCGGGACTGCGCACCACTCGCAAGCAGGTGTCGAACTGGCTGGCGCGCGGCCGCCTGCCGAAGGCGCGTCGATTGGGGCATGGCGTGTGGGAGTTCAACCAGGCCGAGCTCATCGAGGTGCGCAATCGCGCATAGTTGCGCAGGCGGATGAATCCATGTAATCTGTAAAAGAACTTGCACCATGCCCGAAGGGGCTGGTGCTTTTCTTTTACCACCCAGCCCCTGTAGCTCAGCTGGCAGAGCAGCTGTCTTTTAAACCATGGGTCCTCGGTCCGAGTCCGAGCGGGGGCACCGCAAAAGGGAGGCGTCATGGACATGCTTATCGCCATCATCGGCTCATGCGTGGTATTCGCCGCCTGCCTCATCGCCCTATGGCTGATGCCATGAGCAATCCACGCTACCATAACGGCCACCGCCGGCGGGAAGTGCAGGCATACTATCGCGCACGCCGAGCCGACTGCTACATCTGCGGCAGGCCAATCGACTACAGTCTGCGGCCTCCGGATCCATGGAGCTTCGTCATCGACGAGACCGTGGCCATAGCCAACGGCGGCCGCGTCTGCCGCGCGAACAGCGGGCCGGCGCACCGCTGGTGCAACGCGGTCAAAGGCACGCACACGCTCGAATGGGCGCGCGCCGAAGTGAAACGAAGACTCGCCGGCGGCAAACCCGCCGCCGCATCGAAGCCGCGCGACTTCGAGGCCGCCGACTGGTGAAGCCCACGGGAGTATACCCCCCTCATCGTTTCGGAGGCGACCTCGTGTGCAGCGCCTATCTCTCTCCCCGCGAAAAATAATCGTCGCCGGCGACACCATCGACAGCAAAGGAGGCGCCATGCCGATCCGGACCTGCGCGCAATGCGGCCACGCAATGCCGAAAAACGCCGCCACCAAACGAAAATACTGCTCGGACAACTGCCGAAAACTCGCCAGCAAACACAGACACTCACCACAACACCAAACGTCGCCCACGCCGCCGCCAGCCAACGAACCGTCGCCACAGCAGCCGACCGCGCCGGCCACATACCGCGACCTGCTCGAGGTCAGCCGAACCGCGCTCATGCGCAACCTCAAGGACTCGCACTGCCCGGCCACCGCCGTCGCCGGACTGAGCAAACAGCTCCTCGCCGTCGGCAAGGAACTACTCGAGATGGACCGGGAGAAGGAACCAGATCCGATACTCGACGACCCGGAGGAGATGGCAGATGGCATCGAAGACGAACCCTTCGACGCCGAAACTATCTGACGCCGCCCGAATCCTGAACATCCCCGACGGCATCGCCACCACCGGCTTCGGCCGCGTCCGCCGCGTCGCCGACCGGCTCGGCATCCGGTTCGACCGATGGCAGGAGGGCATCGGCACGCTCATGCTCGCCAAACGCGCCGACGGCACCTACGCCAGCTCGGTCGGCGGCATCGGCATGAGCATCTGCCGACAGACAGGCAAGACCTTCACCGTCGGCACCATCATCGTCATCCTGTGCCTGACCACACCAAACCTCAAGGTCATATGGACCGCGCACCGCACACGAACCTCGGCCGAAACCTTCAAATCGATGCAGGCGCTCGTCAAACGCCCCGGCCTATCACGACACTGCAAAGCCATCCGCCAGACCAACGGCCAGGAGGAAATCGCCTTCGCCAACGGCAGCCGCATCCTCTTCGGCGCCCGCGAACAAGGCTTCGGCCGAGGCTTCGCCGCAGTCGACGTCATCATCTTCGACGAAGCGCAGATCCTCACCGAAAAAGCCCTCGAGGACATGATCCCGACCGCCAACGCCGCGAAAAACCCGCTCATCATCCACATGGGCACGCCACCCAGACCGGTCGACCCCGGCGAAGTGTTCACCAGCCGCCGCACTGCCGGCCTCGCACACGACCCGGACAGCACATGGATCGAGTTCGGCGCCGACCGCGACTGCGACACCGCCGACCCCGACGCATGGGCCCAGGCCAACCCGAGCTACCCGCACCGCACGACCGCCAACGCCATGCTCCGCATGCTCAAGAACCTCGGAGAGGACAGCTTCCGCCGCGAGGCCCTCGGCATCTGGGACCAGGACACCGAACACGCGGCCATCGACCCGGAACTCTGGGCACAGGCCGCCACACCGGAACGAGCATCCGGCGGATGGACAGCCATGGCCATCGACATGCCGCCGCACCGCGGATGGATCACCATCGGCGCATGCCAGGCCTACGAGGACGGCACCGCATACATCGACATCGCGGCCCTCAAAGGCGTCAAGAAACACGGCACCAAATGGCCAGTCGATTTCCTCGCCCGCCGCTGGCCGCACCTCGCCGCCGTCGTCATCGACGCCCAGTCACCGGCCACGGTGCTCATCCCCCCACTCAAGGCCGCCGGCATCGACGTGACCGTCACCAGCGCGAGCGACATGGGCAAGGCATGCGGGCGTCTCCTCGACATGCTCCAATACCACGAACTGCGGCACAAGCCGGACGTGCGCCCGCTCGACCAGGCCGTCGCCGGCGCGACCGTCCGCAAGATCGGCGTCGAAGGCGCGTTCGGATGGAACAAACTCGGATCCGACGTCGACATCAGCCCGCTCGTCGCCGCCACCCTCGCCCTGCACGGCGCCGTCACCAGCACCCGACGGCCGGGCGACGAACCAGAACAAAGGATGATCGAACTGCCATGACACTCCTCGAACCACTGCCGGCCACAGTCGCCGGCCTGACGCCCGACGAAGACGACGCCTTCCGCCGCCTCACCGCGAAAATCATCCGCCACCGCACACGCAACCGCATCCGCACCGTCTACTACAACGGCCGCAACGAACTCCACGACCTCGGCTACAGCCTCCCACCGATCGCCAAAGACGTGGAAATCGTCGTCGGATGGCCGGAAAAGGCAATCGAGGGACTCGCCAACCGCGTCGTGCTCGACGGCATCACCACCCAGGACGGCAGCGACCTGAGCAAACAGGTCAGCGACCTGCTCGACGCCAACGACCTCGCCCAGACCGCCGAAAACGCGCACACCGACGCCCTAGTCCACTCCTGCAGCTTCGTCGCCGCACTCCAAGGCACTCCGGACAGGGGAGAGCCCGCCGCGATCATCCAGGAGTTCCCAGCCGACGTCGCCACAGGCACATGGGACAGCCGCATCCACGGCCTCACCGAAGCCCTGCTCTACGACGTCGACGAGGACGAGACCTACGGCCGGCAGATCCGCGCATGCTACCTCATGCTCCCCGGCAAACTCATCGGATGCGCGATGCGCGACTGGCAGTGGAGCGTGTACGCGCGCACCGCATGGCATGGCCGACTGCCCGTCGAACTGCTCGCATACCGGCCGGACAGCAAACGACCGTTCGGCCGATCGCGCATCAGCCGCACCGTCATGAGCCTGACCGACAGCGCCGTGCGCACCTTCCTCCGCAGCGAAGTGCAGGCCGAACTCTACTCGGTCCCACCCAGATACTTCCTCGGCGTCACCGAGGACATGTTCCGCGGCAAGGACGGCACACTCAAACCACGATGGCAGATCATGCTCGACCAGGTGCTCGCGCTGCCGCGCGACAAGCAGGGCAACCTGCCACAGGTCGGCACGTTCACCCAGGCGAGCTTCGAGCCGCACGCCGCGCAACTGCGCCAGACCGCCTCGATGTTCGCCGCCGCCACCAGCCTGCCGCCAGACTCGATGGGCGTGCTCACCGACAATCCAAGCTCGGCCGAAGCGATCGACAAGGCCGTCAAGGAACTCTGCCTCAACGCCGAAAGCTGCCAACGACGCTTCGGACCAGCATGGGAACGAATCATCGCCACAGCCGCCCGCATCGCCGGCGACGGCCAGGCCACCGCGGTGTCCAGCCAATGGCGCAACCCGGCAACGCCAAGCCGCGCCGCGGCCGCGGACGCGGCCGTGAAACTCGTCGGCGCCAACATCCTGCCGGCCGACAGCGACGTCACCTACGACATGCTCGACCTCAGCGACCGGCAACGACAGACCCTCCGGCGCGAACAACGCGCCAAACGAGCACAGCAGGCGCTCGACCGCATCGACCAGACCATAGCCACCCAGCAGCAAGGAGCCGACAATGCAAACGGACAGCCAGCTGCCGAAAACGCAGGAAGCCTTGGACAAACGGCTCGACCAACTGCATGACGCCTACCTGCAACGACTCGAACGCCTCAAACTCGAATCAGGATGGAGCCTAGATTCGATATGGGGCGACGAACACTGGTATCCGGACGACGAAAGCCGATGGGAAGCCGCCTGCAAAGAAGTGGAAAGCTACAACGACAAGGCCGCGCAGGCCGCCGCCGACTACTTCGAGCAGATTCGAAGCGAATGGTCGAACTACCTCGGCAATGACCTGCCGGACTTCGACCGCCAGCCACTCCCGGACCCCGGCCGCGCGGTCTGGAAACTCGCCGGAGGCTCCAACAACACCGACTATCCGGGACTCAGATACGAAGACGTCATCCCCGACGCCAACGGCCAAGTCCACAACAAATACGGCCTGCGCATCGACGACCTCTGGCCGAAACACGCGGACCTCGACCAATGGAAGACGTACCTGCAGCACGTCGTCTCCACAAGCAGCCGCATCGGCATGCTCGACCAAATCGGATCAGACCCGTCGAAACCGCGATGGGCCAGGGTGCCGGTGGGGGAGACGTGCGAGTTCTGCGTCATGCTCGCATCCCGCGGCTTCGTATACCTGACACGCGAGACCGCCAGCCTCGGCGGCGGCTTCCACAACGGCCGATGCGACTGCAACGTCGTCCCGTCATGGGGAGAGCGGCACATCGCCGGCTATGATCCGGACGCGCTCTACAGGCAATACAAGTCATGCGCCGACACCATATCCACCCTCACCACTCAGGACAAGTACAAGGAATACCTCTCAGCCCTCTCCGACAAGGAAAAAGCCAAAGCCCCCGAATACAAGAAATGGAAACGCGACCTCGAACTCGCCGAAATGCGATGGCGCGACCGCACATGGCTCAACACCGGCACACCGCCACCGGTCGGTTACAACCCTCCGGAACTCCAGAGGAAAATATCAGACATCCGCCCGCACGAAATACGAACGGCGCAGCGCCTCGCCGACAACGGAGTAAAGGCAACCTTCAAGATCGACGTCAAGAAGGTCCCCAACGAAAACGGCAAAGGCACGCACGACATAGGATATGCGGACCTCGAAAACGGCATCGAGATCAAGACGCTGAAAAACACATCATCGACAAACACCATCAACTCTCATCTGAAATCGACATCGAAGAAACCGGACGCCAAAACGGTCGTCATGGACAACAGCGAAAACGACGGAATGTCAGATGAAGACCTCATCGCCTGCATCAGAAGATGTCTGGCCTTCCGCGGCGGAAAAGTCTACATCATCCGCCATGACGGAAAACTCGCCAGAGCACGATAAAGGCCTCAATGTCACCAAATGGTGTCAATGAGACCTTTATCAGCGTCAATCATAACACAGCCAAGGCTGGCTACCGAAGAGGCCGAACGGAGCCGACTGTAAATCGGCCGCGCCACACGCGCCACGCAGGTCCGAATCCTGCGCCAGCCACTCACCGCGGACCCCGCACGCCGCGTCGCTAACCGTGCGCAAAAACCGAAGGAGCACCAATGAACTTCATCTCCCGCCGCCGCAACCTCATGCGCCATCTCCTCTTCATCGAAGGCGGAGAACCGCAAGGAGGCGAAGGCGAGCCACCTGCAGGCCAGAACACCAACGGCGAAGGCGACAACGCGAAGAACACCACGACCGACAACGCCAAGGAGTTCAGCCACGCGCTCGCCGCCCGCGTCGAAGAGGAAAAAGCGAAACTCGAAGCCAGATACGCCGGATACGACGAATACAAGGCCAAAGCCGCCAAATACGACGCCGGCGAAGGCGACAACGCCGCGAAGCTCGAAGCGGCCGGCAAGAAGATCGAATCGCTGACGAAGGAGATCGCCGCGCTCAAGGCCACCGCCGAGCGCGAAACCCTCATCGGCCAGATCGCCAAGGACACCGGCCTCGGCCGAGACGTCATCTCTCGGCTCAAAGGTGATGGAGACGAACTCAAAGCGAACGCGAAGGCGCTCAAGGACAGTCTCAGGCCAAACATCGGACTGCCCACCCCACCGGCCGGCAAACCCGCCGCCGCAACCACTGGCAGCATGACGCCGCTGCAGCTTCTCTCGCAAGCCTACGCGGCCAAATAACCATCAGAAAGGATTACAACCATGGCACTCAACCTCACCGAGGCCGCGAAGCTCTCCACCGACACCCTCGCCAAGGGCGTCCTCGAGACCTTCACGCAGGTCAGCCCGATCCTCGACCGCATCCCCCTCATGAACATCGCCGGCAACGCCTACGCCTACAACGAGGAGGAGGCCCTGCCCGGCGTCGCATTCCGAGGCGTCAACGAGTCCTACACCGAGTCCACCGGCACCTTCAACCAGAAGAGCGAGAAGCTCGTCATCCTCGGCGGCGACGCGGACGTCGACAGGTTCATCCAGCAGACCCGCAGCAACGTCAACGACCAGCGCGCCGAACAGACCACGCTCAAGGTCAAGGCGATCAGCTACAAGTACCAGGAAACCTTCTTCAACGGCGACACGGACGTCGACACCAAGAGCTTCGACGGCCTCAAGAAGCGCCTCACCGGCAAACAGGTCATCGACGCCGCGGAAAACGGCATGCCGATCCTCGGCGACTCCAACGCCGACATCCACAAGTTCTTTGACAAGCTTGACGAACTGCTCGGCGCAGTCCCCGGCATCAACCCCACCAACGGCGCCATCTACGCCTCCGCCGCCATCATCCGCAAGATCGGCAGCGCCATGCGCCACATCTCCTACGACACCACCCTCCAGCAGGACATCGTAGGCAAGCGCGCCATGCAATGGAACGGCATCCCGCTGCTCGAGGCCGGACAGACCACCGCCGGCACGGAGATCCTCGACAACAACGAGACGCAGGGCACCAATTCCACCACCGCCAGCATCTACGCCGTCAAGTTCGGCGCGAGCGAGGGCGACCAGGGCGTCACCGGCCTGACCAACGGCGGCGTGCAGGTCGATGACCTCGGCCAACTGCAGGAAAAGCCCGCCTACCGCACCCGCATCGAGTTCTACTGCGGCCTCGGCGTTTTCAGCGGCAAGGCCGCAGCACGACTGAGGGGAGTCGTCAATGGCTGACAGGAAGCTCGATGTCACCCCGCAGGAACCGGCCGAGGAAATCGGCGAGGAAACCCCGGAACAGCCGGAGGAGCCCGCCACCACTCCGAACCCGCAGCCGGAGGAGCCCGCCCCGTTCCCTCCCGCCGGACACCGCTCCGAACGATTCGACGCCATCCGGCCGGACGGCACGCATGTGACCGTCACCCGCGACATCGACACCGGCGGACAGCGCGTCACGGAGGCGTGACCATGGCCGGCCCCTTCGCCGCCGCCGCCGACCTCGAGGAGATCTGGCGGACACTCGACGACACGGACAAAACCAAGGCCGACCGCCTCCTCGCCGCCGCAAGCCGCAAGATCCGCCTGCAATGCCCCTCATGGGCGCAGGCGGAGGAGGCCGAGCCCGGCATCTGCAAGGACATCTGCTGCAACATGGTCAAACGCGCCATGGTCGCCGAGGAAACGAACCCCGAAGGACTCAGCCAGGGATCACAGACCACCGGCCCCTTCGCCGACAGCTGGTCGTACAGCAACCCAAACGGAGACCTGTACCTCACATCCAGCGAACTCGCCGACCTCGACGCCGCAGGAAGCGGCCGCATGTTCACCATCGCCATGACGGGAGACGCATGAGAACGCCACCGACCGAAACCATCACCGTCGCCCGAGCCGACGAAACGACCACCGACGGACGCCGCACCACCGGCGCCTCGACCACCGTCGGCGCCATACAGGCGCTCGTGGAGCCATGCGCATACGACCGCACCGACACTGCCGGACGACGCACCATCACGCACGGCTGCAACCTCTACCACCGCGGAGGCCTGCCGTTCGGGATCCTCGCCGGCGACCTGCTCACCGTCCGAAACCGGACCATGCGCGTCACCCGGACACCCGAGGTCTGGCGGCGCGGCGACACCGGCATCGGCGTGAAGATCCACGCCGAGGAAGGAGAGGACCAATGAGCAACATCAGATTCGTTCTCAACCGCAAGAACGTCGAACGGCAGCTCCTGCACAACAAGGCCCTGCTCGACAACGTGCAGGCCCAGGTCGAACGCGCCGCAGCCGGAGACCCGCGCATCACCGTGTACCGCAACGACGACGCCAGCCACGGCAACGTCGTCGCCACGGCGCCGGTCGCGCTCGAAGCCAAACACGGCACGCTCACCCGAATCCTCGGCCAGGTGAGCGTATGAACACGATCGGCAGGGATCCAAGCGGCCTCATCCTCGACGGCCTCACGCAGGCCATCCCCGAAGCGGCCATCGGCTGGGACATGCCCGCCTCGTCGACCATGCCGCGCGTGCGCCTCGCACTCGACCGCGCCGCCTATCAGACGGCGATCAGCCAGTACATGCGCCTGCGCGCCAGCGTGTACGCGCCACAAGACGACGGCAGGACATGCGACTGGCCCAAAGCCCTGGCGCTCAGCGAGACCATCTGCCGATGGCTGCTCGACAACCGGCACAAGCGGCCCCTCATCGACGCCAGCGTCGAATCCGGACCGCTCCAGACACACGACGACGACCTGCGGCAGGACTTCGCCTACACCGTCATCCTGCTCACCGTCGAAGCCGCATGACCAACACCACAAACAAAGGAGCCACACCAATGGCAAACGACACCGCCGCCCTCGAGGCGCAGCTGCTCGCCGCCGGCGCCGCCGGCCTGAGCTTCGCGTCCGAAGGCAACAACAAGAACTACGTCAACCTCATCAAAGAGGCGGCAATCTACCGGTACGACGTCGGAGAGAACATCGGCACCTTCGGCAAGGACTGGCGCCCCACATCCGGAAAGAAGCCGTTCGGCTACTTCTCCGAAGACGGCATCACCATCCACCCGGAGGACGGCGACACCAACGACTTCACCGCCCACAACGGAGACAACGTACTCTCCTGGAGCTCAGGCGGATACTGGACCATCAGCTTCGCCGGCCTCGAATCGAAGAAGGAAGTCGTCGAAACGTACTTCGACGCATCCGTCGCCGCGGACGGCAGCCTGACCATCGACCACGTGGAATGCAACAAGACCGCGCAGTACGTCGTCGCAGGCGTCACCCAATCCGACCACCTCCTGCTCCTGCACGCGCCGAAATGCAAGGTCAACGAACGCGAGGACATCGAATGGAAGGTCAGCGACCTGATGAACTTCGGCATGACCCTGCGCACCTACAAGGACGTGGCCGACACGCCGTACTTCATGAAGCTCTACGGCTTCCCCATGGACGCCTGACCCTCAACCCACGCCCCCGCCGCCGTCCCCGCACCTGCTGCCGACGGCGGGGCCCACCCGCCCACAAGCAGCCGGCGCATCGCAGAAAGACGAACAATGACCGACAACATCCAGACCATCACACCCACAGCCATCGCCGACCCCGAAGAGGCGCGCCCCGTCCACATCCAATACGGCGACGTGAAAATGGACCTCCCACGCCTCGACGACAGCGCGAACCTGCCGACCAGCGTCATCATCGTCGGCCTCACCGCCGTCAGCCGAGGATGGAAGAACCTCACCCAAGAGGAAAAAATCAACTTCATGGCCACCATCCTCACCTACCTCGTCCGCGAATACCCGCTCATCGAACGCGAACTCGACACCAAGAGCGGCGACAAGATCGCCGACATCGGCCGCATCATCGACGCATGGGCGCAGGCAGGCAAGACCGACCCAAAAGCCTGATCCTCATCACCCTCTGGCAGGACCACCGGGCAGCCCTGCAATACGACTGGATGCAAGTCTGGCACCAGCCCCTCGACCCGAAGACCACACCCCTCAACATCGCATGGCCGATGTGCAGGGAAATCCTCAAAAACCGGCGAAGCCACAGCTTCGCCGCACTCGCCGGCTGGGCATACGTCCCGGACGACACCGACAAACTCGTCCAATCCATCAACCAGGGCCAGTCGAAACTCAACCTCACGCCCGACTGGGCGAAACCGGACACGCTCCTCTCGGAGCCGACACCGCCCAAACACCGGCACGACCACAGGCGACGAGCACTGCTCAACCGCCGCCTCGGCCTGCCGGAGGACTGGATGAACGAGGAATAGATGAATAACTGAAAAGCGAAGGAGCCAACGATGGCGCAGGAACTCGGCACCGGCTACATCATCATCAGCCCAAGCACCAAAGGCCTCGGCAAAGCCATCGAAGGCTCCATCAGCAGCGGCACCGCCACCGGCACCCAAAAAAGCGGCAAAAGCATCATCTCCACCATCGGCGGCGCGTTCGGCAAAATCGGCAAAGTCGGAGTCGGCACCATCGCCGGCATCGCATCCGGCATCGCCGGCCTGACCGCGAAAGGCGGCTTCGACCGCGCACTCAACATCGAACGCGCCCAAACCAAGCTCAAAGCCCTCAAATACGACACCGCCAGCGTCGACAAGATCATGGGCAACGCGCTCGCCTCCGTCAAAGGCACGGCCTTCGGACTCGGCGACGCCGCAAGCGTCGCCGCCACGCTCGTCGCATCCGGCATCAAGCAGGGCAGCGACCTCGAGGGAGTGCTGACCACGGTCGGCGACGCCGCCCAGATCAGCGGCCGCAGCTTCCAGGACATGGGCCTGATCTTCTCCCAGGTCGCCGCGAAAGGCAAACTGCAGGGCGACGACATGCTCCAGCTCATGGGATCCGGCATCCCCGTCCTGCAGTATCTGGCCGACCACTTCCACACCACCACCGAAGCGGCCAGCGACATGGTCTCCGACGGCAAAGTCAGCTTCGCCGACTTCGAAGCCGCCATGAAGGAACACATCGGCGGCGCCGCCAAAAACGCAGGCGAAAGCTTCGACGGCATGGTCGGCAACGTCAAAGCCGCCATCGGACGACTCGGCGAGCAGTTCGAAACCCCACTGCTCAACGCCGCCACCAAAGTAGGCGGCAAACTCATCCCCATCATTGACCAGACCACCACCGCAACCGGCAAACTCGCCGACCAGTTCGCCGGCCGCCTCGACACCGCCGCATCCATCGCAGCGCAGAAGATCGAAGACCTCGGCAACAGCATCGCCAGCGGCAAAACCAGCATCGCCGACCTCGCCGCGCAGGCCGCCACCCTCGCCGGCGGCTTCGCCACCCTCGCCACGGTCGGAGGCAACGCGGACAAAATCGTCTCAGTCCTCGACCAACTCGGCAAATCCGGAGACAAAGGCATCGCCGACCTCATCGCCAACCTCAAAAAAGGAGGCACCGGCATCGGCGGGGCCTTCGACGCCATCAAAACCCAAATCGCCAACGCCAAAGGCTACCTCAACCCAAGCCTGCGCGACGCCATGGCCATCGACGGCGACCCCTTCGCCAACGCCATCAACCGCATCAGACAAGGCGGCAGCCAACTCACATCCGCCACCGACGGCATATTCGATGCCATCCGCACGAAACTCACGCCAGGCATGGCAAACCTCGCCTTCAAATGGGAGAACAGCAGCCTGTACACCGGCCTCACCGCCACAGCCACCGGCATCAAAACCAAAACCGGACAAATCGGCGACGCCATCACCAAAGGCCTCGCAACCGCCGCCGGAAAAATCAACACCTCACCACTCGGCAGCGCCATCACCGCCATAGGCAACAAAACAAAACCGCTGTTCAACAAAACCATCCGCGAAGCCATGACCCTCGACGGCGACCCCTTCGCCTCGACGCTCTCCAAAATCAGCGGCAAAACCAACGCCATCACCGGCAAGATCTCCAGCCTCGCCGCACCATTCAAAACCGCGTTCGGCAACATCTTCGGCGGACTCGGCGACGCCATCGGCGGACCACTGCAAAACGCCATCGGCTCCGCCGGAGGCAAACTCCAATCCGGCCTCGACACCATCGGCAACCTCGTCACCAGATTCTTCGCACCGGGAAACTTCATCAAATTCCTCGGCATCGGAGCGCTCGCCGCCGCACTCGTCGCCGGCATCGGCATGATCGACAGCCAGATGGGCGGACAACTGTCACGGGTCATCAACTCCGCGTTCGCATCACTGCCCGACATCCTCTCCAAGGCCGAGACGTGGATCCAGTCCAGCCTGCCGCAGTTCATCTCCTCAGGAACCTACGTCGTCGAAATGGTGCTCCAAGGCATCACGTCCGCACTGCCGTCGCTCGTCTCGGTCGGCACGCTGCTCATCGACACCATCGTCACCAGCCTGGCCTCCCACCTGCCCGTGCTCATGCCGATGGCCGTCACCCTCGTGACCACCCTCGCGACCAGCCTCATCGCCGCCGCACCGCAACTCATGAGCGCCGGCCTGACACTGCTCGACGGACTTCTGCAAGGCATCGTCGCAAGCCTGCCGACACTCGCCGCCGCCATCCCGCAGATCATCACGGCCATCATCACCGCGCTCGCCACCGGGCTCCCGCAGCTCATGGAGCAGGGCGTGCAGATGGTCATGAACCTGGTCAACGGCCTCGTCGCCGCGATGCCGCAGCTCGCCGCGCAGGTGCCGCAGATCATCTCGACGCTCATCGACGGACTGTGCGCCAACCTGCCGAACATCCTCTCCACCGGCATGCAGATGCTCGCCACCCTCGTGACCGGACTCGCGCAGGCGCTCCCGCAGCTCGTCGCCTACGTGCCGCAGATCATCGCCGGCATCGTCAACACCATCGCCAGCCATCTGCCGCAGATCCTCTCCACAGGCGTGCAGATGCTCGTCGCACTCGCATCCGGCTTCGTGTCCGCCATCCCGCAATTGGTCGGCAGGATCCCGGCGATCATCTCGAGCATCAGGAATGCGTTCACCGGCGTCAACTGGGGCGGCGTCGGCATGAACATCATCAGAGGCATCGCCGGCGGCGTCGCATCCGCCGCCGGCGAGCTCGTCAACGCGGCGGTCAGCGCCGCGAGGAACGCGCTCGACTGGGTCAAAAGCAAACTCGGCATCCACTCGCCATCACGAGTCTTCCGCGACCAGGTCGGCGTGATGATCGGCAGAGGCGCCGCCATCGGCGTCGAACGAAGCGCTCCGGCGCTCAAGAACGCCGCCGACGCCATGGTCGCCGACGCCATCCCGCAAACCATCCCACTGCCGACAATCTCGACCGCCACGCTCAAGGACAGCCTGCGCAAGGCCACGGCATCCATCACCGCCGGCGACATGCGCTTCTGCGCACAGTCCACGGCGATACCTGCCGCGCCGACGGCGACGACCTACAACATCACACTCAACAACCGCGCCATCGAAGGCAACGAACGACTCCAACGGCTCCTCGCCGAACTCGTCTCCGCCTGCGGCGCGACCGTCACCGCAAGGAGCTGATGAACAATGGCCGACGGATACGGCAACATCTGCGGAAACTGGCGCACGCACGTCAAGGCGTGGGTCACCGGCTACACCGACACCACCGACACCATCCACGTCGAGGTATGGTGGCAGTCGCTCAACGGATGGAACTACTACGGCTGGGTCGCCGCCACGGCGTGGATCAACGGACAGCAGGTCGCGCACACCCCGAACTCCGGCAACAAGAACCTCGGCGTCAACAGCGAGGTGTGCATCCTCGCCGCAGACCTGACGGTCGCCAAGGCGGAATCGGCGCGCAACATCACCTGCAGCGGCAGCATCTACTGGAACGGCCCCAACTCCGGCACCAGCAACTCCAGCTGCGGCGTGTACACCGGCGGCATCAACTACCACCGCCCGAACCCGCCGAAAAACGTGTCGTTCAAACGTGTGAGCGACAACAAGGCGTCCATCACCTGGCAAGGCAACTGGGACAACAACGCGCTCAAACCATGGAAACAGGTCCTCATCGCCCAGCGCATCGCCCTCGACGGCGGCAACTGGAACACATGGAGCGACCAGCAAGGCGGATCCGGCACCGGCGTCCTCAACTGGGACAAAACCAACTTCGACGCGACCAACCTGCGAGCGAACGGCCGCTACCAGTTCGCCGTCTACGCCCGCAACCAGGCCGGCGACTCCACGCACGTCGACTCGCCGGTCATCTACACCACGCCACGCACACCAGCCAAGGTCGAAGCCGTCAAAACCGGCGCCAAATCCGCGCAGATCCTCATCGACCTGTCCGGCGGCTACGCCAACGGCTTCGACGTCCAACGCCGGCTCGCCGGAGGCGACTGGCAGGACCTCACCACCGGCGCCTACGCCGGCAAACCCGCGCAGGTCCTCGACAGCGACACCCCGGCGGGAATCGTCGAATACCGCGCACGCGCACGCCGCCCAATCTACGGCAACGACGCGGCCAAAGGCATCCTCACCGGAAAGTGGACGCAATCCAACCAGATCACCACCATCTGCCCGCCGGACGCTCCAACCATCACCGCCCCGACGCAGGGCGCGACCCTCGCCACGCCGCTCACGCTCGACATCGCATGGACGCCGAACCATCCGGACGGATCCAGCCAGACCGCCGCCCAGATCGAACTCACCAATCCGGACGGCACCGTCACGACCGCATCCGTCGCCACGGCCACCACCTACAGGCTCCATACCGGCACGAACGGCCGATGGCAGATCCGCGTCCGCACCAAAGGCCTGCACGCCGACTGGGGCGAATGGAGCCAACCAACCACCATCCGCACTGCGGCACCACCAAACGTCACCGTCACCGGCCCCACCACCATCACCGCCATGCCATTCGACATCGCATGGTCGGTCGCCGACACCACCGGAGTCGCCCACCAGAGCGTCCGCATCCGCAAGGACGGAGCCGTCGTCTACCAGACCGACCTCGACGGCAGCGCCAGAAGCCTGACCGTCGACCAGTCGAAATACCTGCCCGAAAACGGCGCCGAACTCATCATCGACGTCACCGTCCAAGGCGGCAGCACCCTCACCACCACCGCCAGCCGAGGAGCGACGGTCTCCTACACGCCACCAGCCGCACCGACCGCCAACATCGACATCGACGGAAGCAACCTCAGCATCATGGTCACCGCCATCGCCGGCACCCCGAAAGACGGCCAGCCGAAGACCGAATGGATGGCCGTGACCCGACTGCTCGACGGAAACGAACTGACGCTCTCGTCACGCCTCGCAGACGGACGGCAGACCATCGACCGACTCCCGCCGCTCAACCGGAAGGTCGGCTACCGCATCACGGCCCACGCCGCCAGCGGAGCGGTCAGCGAAACCATCGTCACCACCACGGTCACCACGGACATGTGCATGCTCAACTTCGGCACCGACGCAGGCGAAGCCATCCCCATCGGCGGAGGCTTCGACATCGGCGAAAAACAGTCGCACGACACCGAGGAATACCACTTCGAACTCGGCAGCGACACCGACCTGCCGGCCAGCTACTCCAGCCGCCGGCTCGACAACCAGATCACCGCCAGCACAACCCTCGACTACCTCGACGGCCAGCTCTACCAGCGCATCCGCCGCCTCGCCCGCGCCAACACCTACGCATGGTGGCGAAACGTCGACGGCACCAGAGCCTTCGTCAAAGCCGCAATCAGCACACACATCAAAGCCAAAGGACCAACGGCCACCCTCGACATCGACATGACCGAAATCCTCTGGGAAGAACCGAACAACTAAGGGGGACAAGCCATGGACCAGCGCCACCACGCCATGCGATTCGACACGGAAATCCGCGTCATGCGCGTCGACCGAAACACCGGCAACGAAACAGGCATCGTCCATGGCATCGTCCAAGGCGGCAGCATCGAACGCAACCAGGACACCACGGTCACCGAACAGGCAACCCTCGACCTCGAAGGCTCCAGCCTGTTCGGCACCGACCTGCTCCGCATCTGGGCAGACATCACCTACGCCGACCAGACCAGCGAAAGCATCCCACTCGGCACCTACCTCTGGTCTGCCGACAAACGCCAAACCAACGGACCGGCCACCACCATCCCGCTCACCCTCTACGGCCGCCTCCGCGAACTCGCCGACGACCAATACGCCACCCCGATCAGCATCCCCGCCGGAAGCGACCCCGTCGCCGAAGCCGAGAAAATCATCACAGGCAACGGCCTCACCGTCCTCCCACACCCCAACAGCGACTACCGCACCGGCACCACCCTCACCTACGGGCTCACCGACCAGACCGACAACAAACTCGCCATCGCCAACGACCTGCTCACCATCGCCGGCTGGACCACCTGCCGCACCGACCCATACGGCCACGTCATCCTCCAGCCATACACCGACCCAAGCCGACGCAAACCATCCTGGACATTCACCGAAGGACCAACCTGCCGATGGACCAAACAAACCACCGACGAACGCGAAACCTTCGACACCGCCAACCAGATCATCACCATCTACACCAGCCAGGAAAAAGAAATCATCGGCACCGCCAAAGACACCGACCCAAACAGCCCCACAAGCATCCCCAACAGAGGACGCATCATCAGCAAAAAATACCGATACGACGACATCCCCGAAAACCAAACCGACCAACAACTCCAACAAATGGCCGACCAAAAAGCCGCAGAACTCCTCGCCACCAACCAACACGCCATCCACCGCGTCACCGGCACACACATCATCGCACCCATCACCATCGGCGACACCATCACCCTCGACCTCCCCACGCAACACATCACCGGCACCTACGCCATCCGAACACAAACCATCACCCTCAAACCAGGACTCCCCACCCAAACCGAACTCCGAGAAGCCTCATGAACACCGACACCACCATCGCACGACAACTCGGCCGACAACTCGGCCTGCAAATCACCAACCAACCAACCACACAAAACACCACCACCCGCATCGCCACCATCACCCAAACCCACAACACCACCGTCGACATCACCATCGACGGCACCACCCTCACCAACATCCAAGCCACACCGGAAACCATCACCGCAAACCCAGGAGACCGATGCCTCATCACCATCCAAGGAGCGCTCGCCATCGCCACGCACCTGCTCCCGCCCGCCACCGGCGCAAGCAAATGGACCACGCTCCAACCGAACGACGCCAGCTGGAAGCAAAACAATCCGCCACTTGCCATCCGCAAAGACGGAGGCATGGTCACACTCGACGGCTCCATCTCACGCACCGGAGGCTTCCAGACCGGATATGTCTGCGCGACCATCCCAGAAGGCTACCGGCCAGACCGCCAGACCAAGACGCCCAACCACTACTTCTCATCACAATGGTGGGACATCAACACGGACGGCACCATCCGATGCGAGCAAGGCAACGACGGGTCCAGCAATCCGATCTACCTGCACACCACCTGGTACACGGCCTAGAGAAAGGAACGAAACCATGGCCACGACAATCAACATCAGCATCCGCCTGCCCAAAAGCGACGGCACCACCGACCCCGCAGCCGGAACGCTGATCTTCCAGCCGGAACGCCACCACTTCGCCGGCACCGACCTGATCCTGCCGAAGCCGTTCAAAATCGACCTCGACAAACAGGGCAAAGCCACCGTGAAGCTCGAGAACACCGACGGCAGGTGGGTCTGGAAGGTGGCCGAGATGATCGGCGACACCGTCCAACGCATCCGCTACTTCGAGCTTCCCACCGGCAGCGACACCGCCAACTACAGCGACCTGAGCTACGTGGACGGCGGAAGTTTCGCGCCGCTCGGACAGACCAGCCCGCTCACCGAACTCACCGACGAGGACATCGACTGGATCAGCCAGTTCGTCGCCGCCGGCACACACCTCGCCAACTGAAAGGAACAGGAATGACAGTCGACACCAAAAAGGTCGTCCGCGTCGACGGCCTCGCCCGCGCCATCACCGCGAGCCTCAACGCCACCATCGGCAAGGCCGACACGGGCCGCGCATTGACCCGCGACGACGCCAAAGGCGAATACGTGAACATCGCCGAATATTGGAAGGCGCACCGCACCGGCGCCGTCTACGGCGTACAGAAACCGAAATGGGCCGCGTCCAACAGCCCCGCCTGCGTCAAGACCCGCGACAATACCGGCCTCGTCATCGAGAAATCCACCAACACCGCCGCCGGACGCGACGACTACCGCGCGCTCAACGCCTTCCAATGCATGAACGTCAACGCCACCGTCGGAGACGACGGCAAGCCGCACGTCACCGCGATCGAGGGCCACGACCAGCATTACGACCAGTACGGGCGCAACGGCCTCGTCTGGATCATGACCCCGCCGCTCTACTACGCGGTACGCGAGACCTCCACCAGCCTCGAGATCCTCATCTCCGACAGCAAATGGATCGGCTTCAGTCCGATGCCCGGCCTGCTCCTGCCCGATGGCACGGAACGCTCCTGCATGCTGCACGCCAAATACATGGCCGGCCTCGACGCCAACGGCAAGCCGACCAGCTGGAGCGGCATCCAGCCGTCGCGCGACTTCGGATGCCAGAACGACTACATCGACCGCGCCGCGAAACTCGGCAAGGGCTACAGCGGCCTCACATCCGCCGACGTGGCTTACATCCAAATCATGCTCATGATGAAATGGGTCACCACCAACAGCGACGTGCTCGGCGGCATGTTCAACCATTCCAAGCAGGCCACCGTCACCAAAGGCGAATCGAACGCGCACCGCGTCATCGTCAGCACCGCCGACGCGGCAGGATTCGACATCGACAACTACGTCAACGTCGGCACCGACGGCGAACGCAACAACACAGGCAACCACTCCGTCGCCGAATGCCGCAGGATCATCGGCAAGACCGTCATCGACGCCACCAACACGGCCCTCGACCTCGACGGCGACGCCATCACCACCATCAACCCGACCGGCAACCTCAAGGACTACGTGTCCGTCATGCCATACCGCACGGGCGCCACCGACCGGATCCTCGGCACCGACGGCATACCGCACGGCGAGCTCAACATTCTGCACCAGCCCGTCAAGCTCCAGAACATCGAACTGTTCTGCGGCATGTACGAAGGCGAGCAGGATACGCTCGTCAAGGCGGTCAAGGACTCCGACACCGCAGGACACTGCGAACTGTGGAAGACCTACGACACCACCAAGGCCAACAAGACCGCCGTCACCGCCGACTACACGCGCATCGGAGACTTCCCGGCCTTCACCGACAAGACCTCCGGCCAATGGCAGTACTGCCAGGACCTCTCCATCGCCGCCGGCATCCCGCTGCCGGTCGGCACCGGGGCAAGCAGCGCCACCGGCCTGTGCGACGCCATCGGCGGCGACCCGGTCAAACAGCCCGGCATCAAGATGCATCGGCGCTTCGGCTCCCTCTGGGACGGCGCGCTCTACGGCGCGTTCTGCTCGCACCTCTGGCTCGATCCGGCCAACCGCTGGTGGGACCACGGGGGCCGCCTGTCTGCGCTTGGCCGCTCGAAGGCGTAGACGAGAGCGGTGGGGGTGAGCGAAGCGAGGGGGCGAACGCCCCCTCATCACTTCCGCCGCGACAATTCTCGGGATTTGCGACGGCGAGCCTCCGGACATCGGCGTTCGGCGCTTCGGCAACCTCTGGGACGGCGCGCACTACGGCGCGTTCTGCTCGAACCTCAGGAACGATCCGGCCAACCGCAGGTGGAACAACGGGGGCCGCCAATCTGGAAACAAACAACACATTGCGTCGCAACTACCCTCCGCCGCCCGCGAGAGGGCCAGCCACGGCAACCTAAGCCGAAAATCAAACCAAGCACGCGACCGGTAGACCCAAGTCGAACGCCGCCATAGTCCAGATAGCTTCATGAAAACATACTGCAAACACACCAGAGTGGCCGACCCGCGCTTCGTGCGCGAAAGCATCGACCACTATTTAAGAGGAAAACGGTCCAGAAGGGACGTATCGGCATGGCTCGACCACCATCCCGACCTCGATCGCGTCGCCGCCGCCATCGCGTCGGAGATCCGCACCGGCCGCTTCCATGACACCACCATCCGATACTTCAACCGAGTCGAACCGATCAGCGGCAAGCACCGCGTCATCGGCCGCGAATCCGTCCACCACCAGATCCTCGACCACGTCGCCATCGACGCGATGAGACCCATGCTCGACGCCAAGATCGGCCGATGGCAGACCGCCAGCGTCGAAGGACGCGGCACCATCGACGCGCGCAAGGCCATCAAACGATGGACCCGCCAACGCTCCAGCAAATGGTTCGTGAAACTCGACGTCCGCAAATGCTACCCGTCGATCGACCGCGCCATCCTCAAACGCCTGCTCGCCAAGGATGTAGGCGATAAAACGCTGCTGCGCCTCGCATACCACCTCATCGACCAATACGCCGGAACGCAGGGACTCAACATCGGAAGCTACGCCAGCCAATGGCTGGCCAACTATTACCTCTCATACGCCTACCATTTCGCCACCGAACGCCTGGCCAAGCTCCGCCGCAGGCGCGACGGCACCGTGGTAAGGCACAGGCTCGTCACCCACGTCCTCTTCTACATGGACGACATCCTGCTCATCGGCCGAGGGAAGGCGGATCTGCGCATGGCCGCGCGCATGCTCTCCGCCTACCTGCACCGTTTCCTGCACCTCGATGTGCATCCGGAATGGAACGCCAAACGGCTTTCGCTGGAACCCATCGACATGGTCGGCTTCACCTTCCGCCCGCACGGCCGGGTCAACATCCGGCACGGAGTTTTCCTCAGAGCCCGCCGCAACTTCCGCCGCGCACGACGGACGGCGCGCATCCCCGTCTGGCTGGCCCGACGGCTCGCCAGCTACTACGGCTACTTCAAATGGAGCGACAGCATCCAATACCGCCGTCGCAACGGCATCGACAAGACCATGCGCCGCGCGAGGAAGGTCCTCGCGGCGTGAAAGGAGACACCATGATCCAGACCGTGACCTACTCGGCCGAACCGGCGGAGGTGGACTACCATCCACGCGCCGACGGCGGGGCCGACATCCGCATCCGCAAGGACATCGCCAAGATCGAGACCCCGGCGGTCGACGGCCAGCCCGCCGGAGAACAGTGGACCGCGCGCGAAGCCTACATCGTCAGATACAACCTGCTCGAACAGGAAGCCGTCGAGCAGGCCGACCAGCTCTTCGCCGAGGCCGAGGAGGACTCCAAGACCGACCGTCAGCGCATCGCCGAACTCAAACAGCTCCAGCTCGACGGCTTCGACGCGATCGCAAGCCTGTACGAAGCGATGGGAGGTGAACAGTGAGGAAGAAGATGATCCCCATCTACGTGGCCCTCGTCCGCAACGGCCTGCGCACCATCGACCAGGTGCCGGCCCCCATCCGAGACGACGTCAAGGCCGCGCTCGGTGTCAAGGAAGAGGAACCGGCCGAGCCCGACGCGAGCACAGGGGAGTGACATGAGCTCGCCGGCATGGCTCACCATCATCGTCAGCATCATCACGGCGTGCGGCGGAGGCATCGTCGGCTGGGCCACCAAACGCTTCGACGCGGGCTGGGCCACCAAGTCCGACATCGACCGTCTCGCCGGCGAGATCGCCAAACTCGACGTCCAGCTCGCCAAAGTCTGCTCGAAGCTCGACAACGACAACCGACGACTCAACAGCATCGAACAGTCGGCCATGAGAGCGGAGCTTTTCGCCGCCACCCAGGACCGAACCCAGCACGAACACCAGCTCGAGGTCGGCAAACGATACCTCGCCGCCGGATACAACGGCGCCGGCCATGTGCGCATCACGCAGCTCAAGGCCGACTACAGCCGCCGTCTCGCATCCGACAACTGGGATTACTAACAAGAAAGGAAAGGAATGACAACAACCAACAAAGGAACACCGAAGCACGCCAAGCCACGCCGACGCTATCGCCAGCCGACGGTCGCGCTCCTCATCGCCGCATGCCTCGCCATCGCCCCATGCGCGATGGCCGACACCGGCATCGACACGGCCAGCTACCAAGGTTGCTGGAACGGCGCGCAGGCCAAAGCGTCAGGCGTGCAGTTCGCGTTCATCAAGCTCAATCAGGGCACGGGGTACGTCAACCCATACGCCACATGCCAGGTCAACGCCGCACGAGCCAACGGCATCCGCGAGGGCGCCTACGACTTCGCCAGTCCGCAGACCAGCAGTCCGGAGGCCGAGGCCGACAAATTCGTGGCCGAGGCGCGGGCGCGCGGCATGGTCGGCCGCGCCATCCCAGTGCTCGACTGGGAGCCTTCCGCTCCCGGCGGATATTGGGGCAAGCAGACATGGTGGGCTTTGCGCTGGGTCAACCGCGTCAAGTCCACATGGGGCGTCAACCCGATGGTCTACATGAGCGCGGCCATGATTCCGACCGGCGACTGGTCGGCCGTCGTGGCCACGAACGCCGGACTGTGGGTCGCGGGCTATCCGCGCGGCTACATGGGCGACCGGCTGCGTGATCCCGGCTCCGTGCCGTACAGCGTCAGCCCGTGGCCGTTCGCTGCCGCGTGGCAGTACTCCAGTTCCGGGTCGGTCGGCGGCGTCAGCGGCGCGGTGGACGTCAACTGGTTCTACGGCGACGCCGTGACTTGGGCGAAGTACGCGGGCGCTCCGGCATCCTCCGTCACGTCCAACGCGACCACGCCGCCGAAGAACAACAAGACCAACGGAGCCCCGGTCGCCGACGCGAACACACTCGCCTCGGCCGTGATCCGAGGCGAGTACGGCAACGACCCGCAACGCCGCCAGCTGCTCGGCAGCCGCTACACGGAGGTCATGGCCATCGTCAACCGGCGACTGTCCGGCAGTGGCGTCACGACGCCATCTGGCAATACCGGCTACTGCGTAGTGGTCAGCTCCGGCGACACCATGGGAGCGATCGCCAGCCGTACCGGCCGCACGCCGGCCAGCGCATGGAGCGTGCCGAGCGGCAACATCAACCGGATCTGGCCGGGTCAGCGCGTCTGCTACGGAGGCTCCACGGCCTCCAACGTCGGCGCTCGGACTGTCGGCGCGTCCCACGTGGTCACAGCAGGCGAGAGCTTGTGGAAGATCTACGGTTCCGGCTGGCCGGCCGCGGCCCAACGCAACGGGTTGCGTGCCCCGTACACGATTTATCCCGGTCAGGTCTTGCACTGACCGGCCTCGAATTTTAAGGAGGTGTGGAATGGACGAATCCAATACCAATGGCTACCTGCTGCCAAACAAGACGTATCAGGCGCTCAAGTGGCTCGCGTTGATCGCTTTGCCGGCCGTCGCGTGGCTGGTCGGCGCGGTCGGCCCGCAGTGGGGATTGCCTCATTGCGGTGAGATTGTGACCACGATCAACGCGGTCGGATTGTTCGTCGGCGCTCTGATCGGCGTGAGCCAGCTCACGGCAGCCAGTTCCGACGAAAAATAAGTGTTGCACCTGTTTCAGGCACAACACTTAACCGTGAGTGATTTTCGTACCCTCATGTAACACGCGCCCCTCTCTCAGCACTGCTGAGAGAGGGGCTTTTTCTCCATTCCGCATACAAACCGCATACAAAGACCGTCACGTTGTGTTCCATACAGTCATAACCAGTCACAATTTACAGGATGGCAAAAGCGTTGAAATACCAACGCTTCTCAATCTCCAAACATTCTGTCAAACCAAACCTAAAAACCACCAGATATAACAGAATGTCGCAGGTTCAAATCCTGTCAGCCCGACCAAAACCGTTGGAAACAAAGGTGTTTCAGACGGTTTGAAAAATCCTTTCCCCGGTTTCCGGTA